>Ga0310786_10000403_pt1 | contig 70206 bp, 33 predicted proteins | sample AusTroGonzalo_MG_FD_203881 | JGI IMG/M metagenome (GOLD analysis project Ga0310786, IMG submission 203881) | Bovine rumen microbial communities from tropical cattle in Woodstock, Queensland, Australia - Gonzalo_03 (v2) (version 2) | ecosystem: Host-associated > Mammals > Digestive system >... | reverse complement strand
TCGCGCCTATTTGACGATTCCCACGGCATACGTCTTCAAGGGGAATACCTATCAAAACAAGACCATTGCCGCGGGTAGCTCGACGCTATCCGTCGGCACATACGATGGCAGCACCTATTATTTGAGTACAGCCAGCGGATCGAAGACTCTCTTCGCGACCGTCACCGGACAGTATACGGTCAGCGGAGGTAATTCCAGATCGAATGCCGGCACGACGACGATGACTCTTCAATTGTCGACGACGAACTATTATTGGAAGACCGCGAACGGCGAAAGCAGCGGTGAAGATACAAGTAATAAGGTCTATAAGTTTGAAATACAAAAAAAGTCCATCACCGTTACGGCGAATGCAAACAGCATCACCTATGGTGAAGAGCCTTTGGATAACGGCTTTACGCACACAACGCTCGCGAATAGCGAGACCTGGGAGAGCAAGGTCTCGGGTACCGTGACTTATACCTATAATTATTCGCAGTACGATGACGTCGGCGCCGGATCTTTCACGATCACGCCTGACATGTCGGCTCTTTCCGCCACGAACTACAGCTTTACGGCGGCAACGGGGACGTTGACCGTTACGCAACGTGAAGTCACCCTTACTTGGACGAATACTGCTCTCGTCTACAACGGAAATGCTCGCGTGCCGACCTGCACGGTCGGAAATCAAGTGAATAATGACGCGATCAGTGCTACGCTGACTCCTTCACCCAATCCGACGGCACTTAAGGATGACGCTGCAAAGGATGCCGGTACCTATACCTTTGAGGCAACGGCTCTTACAGGCACAAAAGCCGCCAACTACAAGTTGCCTTCCGTTGCGTCGACGTCTTTCTCGGTCCTTCGCGCGGCAGTGGCGATCCCCACCGTTAGAGTGGACGGTAGCGGCGGAACTGCGATCGGTCAAAACAGTTCGCAATCGGTTACCTACAATGCACAAGCGCATAGGATTTGGGTCTCCTCTAAATCTTCCATCAGTTTCCAGGTCGGTTCGAATAACGAAACGATCAACGGCAGTACCCTTTTGACGACGTCTTCGATCACGAACAAGGGATCGCTTGCCCTGAAACTGACTCCGGATGAGAACCACTGCTGGAGTTCGAACGAAGCAACTTTCAATTCGGGCAACAGATCGACGAAGACTTATACTCTCTCAATCACGGCGAAGCCCATCGATATCGTATGGACCTGTGCAGATTCGCTCAGCAATCCCGCAACCGGCACTTCGCCTGACTTTACCACGACTTACAACGGAAGAAACTGGACCCTCACGGCCAGCTCCTTTGCGGCAGGGACTACTTACGGGCCCTACGATGCAGACAGAAATAATTCGAGCAGACTCAGCCTTATCATTTCGTCGGCACCGTCCATGACCATTTCCGGCAATGCTGCGACGGCGCGTTCCGTGAAGTCCTACACCGCTACTGCGGCGCTTTCCGGTACTGCATCCGCTAATTACAGCCTCAGATCGCCCGATGGTCACCTCACGATAAACAGGAACGAGATCACTGCGATCAACTGGTACGCGACTCCTGCAGGCGAAACGGTGAGCAGAAACCTCAGTCTGGATGACACTCAATCGGGTTACGTCACTTCCGATACTATCCTGCCGTATTTGAATAAGTCTTATACAATCACAGCAGCCATCGAAACGGTGGTGCAGCTTGCCGAAGGTCTCGATACATCGATCACGCTCACCGGTGACACCGTGAAGACTGCGACTAACGTCTCGGCGGGCGGAAGCGATTACGTTGTCGTAGCCACGGTCAGTGACGATTTCGATATTGCCGAGCTTACGAAGTACAAGACGCTTCATTGGCGCATCGGCAAAGCACAGGTTACGCTTAATTTTGCGGATTATTCCGGTGGCGGTAGCGGCACGTACGATACGAGCGAGCACGGCAAGACGTTGGAGATCAGCGGCATCATCACGGGCGATTCGCACGCGCCTACGGTTACCGTGACAGCGACGGAGGGGGCAAACAATCCCACCGGTCATATCTTCTCCACCGGCAGAGGTACGAGCACGCTTACCTCTTCCGGCACTAGTAATTATCTCGCCATCAATGCAGGTACCTACAATCTTTCGACGGCATTTACGAATGATAACGAGTACTACGAACTGTCCGGCTCACTCCCCACTGCACAATTCGTGATTGAAGCGCAAACTTTGACGATGAGCATTGACACGACGTATACCTATCACGTGTCGACTACTACGGATCAACACGTTATATACGACGGGAGAGGCCACGGCATACGAGTGCAGATGTCCGGTTTCTATTCGACAGATACCGCGTCCTTTACCAATAGCGGATCGGGCACGACCAATCTGACGAATACTACCGTAAGTTTCTCGTCAACTCAAAAGCAAACTTACTACAAAACGAACGCAGGTACCGCTACGGTGACCTTTGCCGCGGGCGTGTCGTCGAGTAATCCCAATTATAAATTAGCCACGACCTTCACCTTCCGGTGGTATATCGACAGACGCGCATTGACGATCAACTTTGCGAATAACGGTATTTCGGGATCGCCGCTTGCTGCTACATACGATCGCAACGGACATGGCGTGACTTTGCAAGTCACCAACGTCGTCGCGCGTGATTCGGAAACGATCACGCTTGCGCCGACGGGAACCGGGTTTACTCCGGCTTCGCTGTCGTTCTCTGCTTCAGGCTCTACTGCGGCTACCGTTCACGATCAAGTTTACACGACGACGGCAGCCGGCTCTTACGCGATCAGCCTCGCCGCCGGGGATGTCGGCACGAACTACAAGATTGCGACAGCCGTCAACAAGAGTTGGACCATCAATCCGCGTCCGGTTACGATTACTTGGACGAATACCACGCCGACCTATACCGGCAGTACTCTTGCTCCGACGAGCTCCGTGGATGCTCTCTCCCCCGATTCTTGTATCGTGAGTACAGTCAGTTACAGCGGCACGAGTAATGCAGGCACGGCGTACAGTTCGACGACAGATCCGACTAATGCCGGCACCTACACCGTAACCGCGATGAGCCTCTCCAATACGAACTACACCTTGACAGGCGGCACGAACGTCTCTACGACGTTTACGATCGGCAGAAAGGCGATCGGACTTACGATGACGTACGCCTATATCCACAATAATACCTCTTCGGCATTCAGTTTCGCCGGGTATTACGGCAGCGACGCCGCAAGCACTTATTCCGTCGGTGCCTTCACATACGCAGGTGAGCACGTCATGCAGGGATACACCATAGCAGTGACCGGCCTCGCAGGATCCGACATAGTGAAAGTGCAAGCGACGCGTGATTCAAGTAAGACGTACGATTGGGTTAAAGTAGCGGCATCGGTCACCGGCTGGTCTAAAGTGAGCGGCGAGAACGGATACGCTTATAACGGTGCCTCCTTCCCTTCGATCACGTCGGACATTTATTCCGTTTCCATGAATTCCGACGCGGTCGGATTCATCGGCTCGAGATGGATAAAGCCGACCGTTCCTTTTACGGTCAGCCTCGCAGCCGACAGTAACGAAAAGAACGGTAACTATGCATGGAATGCTTCTTACGACACTACAGAGGAGCGCTCTTTCAACTTCTCCGTCGCAAATAAGAATCTTTCCGTATTTACTTGGGCGTTGGATCCCCCCTCCATCACTTCCACGCCGTATGAAGTAACCTATGACAAGTCGGCTCACAATATGGTCGCTACCGCAACGCCTAAGACCTTTGCGGCAGGACTTACCTATAAGGATGGATACGTAGTCGGCGGAGAGTCGGTCGTCTTCAATAGCGGGACAAACTCCGGCGCAATCGCCAATACGCAGAAGACTGCCGCCGGGACGTATTTGGCAAAGGTCAAATCCGCCGCGAGCGTCAATAATGCCGCCAGAACTGCTTACAAAGTCAATAGTGATAGCGCCGAAGTCCAGTGGAAAATCAATAAGAAGGCACTCTCGCCCTCTTGGACTCCACAGAATGACCCTCCCTTCGTCTACGATGCGCAGTCGCACAACGGATATACTGCCACCTTTACCACAGGTATTACTGCCGGCACGAGTAATGCGGGTGTCTATTCGGGCGATACGGTCAACGTCGATTCTTATTCTTACGAAGGATCGAACCTCGTCGCGGGCGCGCCCGTGCACGTGGGTACCTATTATACTAAGGTGGCGACGCTCTCCGGTAACGGCTCCGGAAACTACTACGTACAGGATAATTCGAGCACGAAATCACCCGCTTGGACGATCACACAACGTTCGGTACGCATCACTGTGACGCCGGGCGCGGAACTTGTCTATACCGCGCAGAGCAAGAACGTCTTCACCGTAACGATCTCCGGCTTACAAAACAGCGAGTATTTGAATTTCTCCTACAGTGGTTCGAATATTACGGCGGATGCCGGTACAAACCGCACGAATAGTACTTTCTATATCACCGGCACGGATGCAAAGACCTATACGGTCACTTTTGCGACTCCGACCAACGGTTCGACAGGGGTCGCCTCCGACTATAGTTTTACTTCGTCGGATCTTACTCAGAAGACTTGTACGATTAGCAAAGCCGATCTTGTGAATATTACATTCTCAGATGACAATCAGCTCTATAGCGGTAAGGCTCGTACGCTCACCATCGTGAACGGAAACGGCGCCGGAAAGACGCAATACAGCAGTCGTGACAGTTCGACGGTCGACGTTGGTTACGTGTATTATACGAGCTACACGAGTGAAAGTGTGAACATACAGACAACGATCTCGGACGGTAGCGGCGCGACGTCGCCGGGCGGTGCCCCGAAGAATTATGGGTCTTACCGCGTTAAGGCGACTGTTACCCCGAGTGATACAGCGAATTATAACACGCTGATCCTCTTCGCTACTTTGACCATCGGCAAGAATAAAATACGCGTAACCGCCTGGACGGTCTACGATGAGTCCGGGAGTGCCCTTGCCACGGCAGTAGCAGGTGGAGACGATTCGATTACGTATGATCGTTTACAGCATGGTTACGATCTTACGATTGCAGGTATCTTCGGAACTGATGACGTCTCGATCACATTTACCGCTGGTGTTTCCAACAATTCTGACGCCGCTTTCATAGATGTGCCCTCGAGTATCTCTGCGAACGGAACTTATCATTTCTATGCGCAACATGCCGGTTCTTATACGGTGACTCTTAATTCGATTACCGGCGGCGCCGCGGCAAACTACGAGTTCGAATCCGGTACGGTGAAGAGTAAATCTTGGACGATCGATCAGAAGGCGCTTAGTGCGGAATGGGCGACTTATAATCAGGCCGGTGGCGCTACGATGACACTCACGAACGATGTCGGTACCGTTACTTACGACGGTAACTATCACGGCGTGACATTGAGTGTTTCCGGTGTGATATCGGGTGACACCGTTCCGGTTTCCGTCACCAGAGCAGGCGCTTTAGGTAATGATTTCACGATCTCCTCCGGGACTTCCGGCAGCAGCAATTATTATGCTACTAACGTGCGCATGTCAGGATCATCCGTCACCTATTACAGAGCGACGATCGCTTCGGTTGAGAATACGAACTATCTCAAGCCCTCTTCGCACACCGTCGCTACTTGGACGATCGAGCAGAGATCCGTTACGGCGTCTTTCGCCGCCTATACCGCGCGGCCCTATGACGGTTCGCCGCACGCAGGTCCGGTGGCGTCTTTTGCCGCGGCTTCCGGCACCATCGGTGTGGTATCGGGCGAGGCTTTGAATCCGACTTACGAATACTATAAGGGTAGCAATAAAACAACGACCTCGGATGGTAGCGGCGCGACGGTGACCGGTGGCGCTCCGAAAAATTACGGAACGACTTACAAGACAAAGGTTGTCGGTTTCACTGCGGGCGCTAATACCACCGCCAACAACTATACTCTTTCTTCTTCGACAACGTCAAACTCTTGGTCGATCAACAAACGTGCGATCACGGTCGATTTGACCAATAACGGAGGCAGCACGACCTATGACAACAATCTGCATGCCATTGCTTTCGTGTTCTCCAATATCGTGAAGGGTGACTCAATCACCGTCACTTATAGTTGGGAGAAGCCTACGGCAGCTAATTACAATGCTACAACGAATACGACGAATAACGGTACCGAGTCCTATACGATCTCGTCGACCTCTTCCGATACCATCTCGACGACCTATACGAGTAGCTTTGACTGCAAGCTTGCAGGGACATATTCTTATACGATCGCAGCAAACGATTCGATCAATAACTCAAATTATTCGATTGCGGAGACGTCTCTGACTTACACGATCAACCAGGCGCCGCTCACGCTTTCCTTCGTCGCTTCTTTCGCGGCGAAGACGAGTGCTTATAATGATCTCGATCTCGAAAACTTCACGTTTGACGGCTATTACGCGAACGATCCCACGCACACTTATCAAGCTGCGACTCCTGTCTTTACATCTCTCGTGGACGGTCTTTATCAAGGCATGAGACTCACGATCAGTGGCATGGTGGGCGGCGGCACCATCGGGTCCATGCCCTTTACGCAGAGCAATACCGTTTTACAACAGATTGCGAATCCCACTGCGCAGAAACAGGGTACCGGCGATTATTATGGTTTCGTCGTATCGTCGAATCTGGGCTCTCCCACATCGCCCTTGACATCGGTCTCGAACGGCAATGTATATATCTTTGCGAATACCGCAGCGAGTGCTTCGATGTCTGCGAGGAATTCTTCCGTGACTATCAGTGCGGGTAGAGCCGGCAACTATTATTGGAACACTACGATCGCTAACTGGCAGACCTACAGGAAAGAGATCACGATGTTCGACTATAAGTTGGATGGAGTGAATACTCTTTCTACGACTTATACGGGTACGGCACACACGCTTACCGCGACGACGCAGAAACGTGCGATCTCTGCACTCCGTCATAATGACGGTTATGCTTGTGAGCATATGTCGCAGGTGACGTTGACCGGCAATATCGGCACCGCCGCCGGTTCATACACCGCTACGAACACAGTTTCGAGCACCCAATATTATTACAGCGGTACAAGAGATTGGACGATTTATCCCAAGCGATTGACCACTTCCGACTGGGTGTTGACGAATAGTAAGCCCTACGACAAGAATACGACAGCGGCTATCTCATTCAAGGAAGGTGCGGTTTGCTCGGGAGATACACTGTCGATCTCTGCGGCGTATACGAAGAATTCCGATAATTCCACGACGAACGTGCAGAACGCCGGCACCGGAAAGACTATCACGATCACGATCGGAGAGAACGCGAACTATACGGTCGGTGATGAAAACACCCTCGATCGCGCTTATACGAAGGACATTACCGGTGGTGAAATTACGAGGCGTCCGTTGTCATTCTCTTGGAAGGATTCTAACGGCAATAATTACTCAAGCGGTCTTTCCTATGTGTACGCTGCGACCGGAAAGGGTGTCGTACTCACTGTATCTAATGCGATCTCGACGGATAGTGTGACGGTCACAGTTACCCTTTCCGGCGGGGCTACCGGCTCTAATCTCGCGATTACTTCCGGGTCGAATACCGCTTCTTATACGGGCGTCGACGTCGGGGATTCTTATAGTGCGAGCATCGCCACCGATGCCGTAAACAATGCGAACTATTCGATTGCGTCAACTTCTGCTTCTTGGCGGATCACGCAGAAGAGTGTGGCGATCAGTTGGATTCTTTCTGATGGAACGACTGACGACGACACTGAGCCTTTCAGTCAGGAATACAATCGTAGCGTTTGGACGATGACCGCTTCTGTCGACAAGACCGGATCGGATTCGGACGATGGAAAGGTGTATGCCGTCGATGCTGAAAACATCTCGGTCGATACTTATACCGGTAACACCGCGACCAACGTGAATAATTACAGTGCGCAGGTCACTTTTACCGGTAGCAAAGTCGGCAACTACTCCTTCACGAATAACAATAAAGCGTGGTCGATCACCAAGAGATATATCAACACAGTCACAATCACGACGAAAACGGTGATTTACAAGAAGGCGGCATACTCCTTCGTGGAGGATATTATCACGGCGATTACATTTGACCGTTTGGTTTCGGGCGATACGCTCACGAAGAACAATCTAACCTTTGTCTCAGGCACTTCGTATACGAATGCCGGTAGTTATACGGCGATGGCTAACCTTGCGCTGAACGACGAGGACAGCGCTCCGAACTATCAGATCGGCGGTAGTGCCACTTGGCTCGTAAACGGTAGCACTTATAACGATAGGAATTTGCCTTGGACAATCGAGAAGAAAGCATTGACGGCTATCAAATGGTGGGATGGCTCATCTATCCTCTCGAACTTTACTTACGGCACGAGCCATACCGTGCAAGCCTCTTTCGAAGCGGGTGCAACCGGAGATAACGACGGCAAACTGTATACGGGTGACGCCACCGCTCCCGCAAAAGGTGAGTATACGATCACCTATGCGTACACGCCCTACGTGGGAAGCGCATCGAACGCCACGCCCGCCACTTCTCTCACGATCAGGAATGCGGGTACTTACGTCTTCAGTATCGGCACGACGGGCAATGCCGACTTTACAAACTATCGCATCGGCTCGGTCAGCAATAAAACGGTGACGGTTTCTAAGCAAGAACTCGGGTTCAATTTTGCGCAATATTATACGGTTGAGGATTACACAAATTCCTATTCCGCTTCTGTGTCGGATCGCACGGTATCCGTCGATTATACTTATTACGGTCGCAGAAATCACGGCGTTAATATTACTTTCACGCCCGAAAGCGGAGACGCGATCGGTATCACTTACACCTTAGCGGGCAGTGGAAGTAGTATCAAATCCTCTGTCAATCATAACGGGACGCAGGTCTACTGGATGCACGGCACATACACCGCAACGATGCTTGCCAATAAGGGGAAGACGCTATTGATCTATTTGCCTGAAGCTTCCAACGTCACCCTCTCTTCTACCTATTCCGCCACCGCCACTATTAGTGCGGTCAGCGGCGAAGGAGAGAATAACTACGTGATCTCTTCGCCGATTACGATCACCGTCACGGTGCGTCCGAAAGCCGTGACGAACACTTGGACTATAGCAAACGATACTTACGACGGAACGAAATACGACGGGGCTTCGGTCAGTTGGACCAACGAGGATGAAACCAGTTATTATAATGATCCCGATTCCGCCAAGAACGACGGGAAACTCTTCAAGGATGACGCGTTGCTGATTACATATTACACTGATGCAGCCTGCACTTCCAAGACTTCTTCCGCGGATGGCGCATTAAGCGCAGGTGCGGAACCGAAGTTCGCCGGTACTTATTATATGAAAGCGACTGTGACGAGAAGCGGGTCTGGTAATTATACCGGGTTGTATACCTTGACCAATCCTATTTCGCCGTCATTTACGATCGCTCCGAGAGTGCTTTCGTTGACTCCCACGGCTACTTGGAATAAAACTTATGACGGTTCGACCGGTTTCACCGGGTTCAATACGCCCACGAATTACGTTTCCGGCGAGAGCCTGATCGTCACTGCCCAGTACGGCACCGGTGCGACGAGTGGTCGTGTGGCAAAGGATGCGGACACCTCAAAAGAGATTATCTTTACTCTTGGAAATAACGGTGGGTACCTTGCCAAGAATTATACTCTCGTGCCTTTGTCCGCCTACAGCGGCTATACCTTCGTTGCAGGCGATTCCGCGAATCAATATGCCTTAAAGAACGCAGCCGGCGATTCGGATATCGGTGTGATTACCACCTCCGCGATCACTTTCTCGGCAAGTGCATCGGCGGGAGCATATACCGGCTTGAATCAAGGCATAACGTATCATATCTCCGGACAGAGAAACGGAGATCTCCTTCAGGTCAGAATGTATAATGCGGGAGAGCGTAATTGGTCGAATTACAATAATTTGTCCATAAATGACGAGGCTCTGACCGGCGACCTCGCAACCAGCGGCGTGGCGTATGCATACGGAAAGGATGCAGGCTCATACGAGATGGTCATTGCCGGACTTGCGGATGCTTCGACTCCCGCAAATGGGCACGCATACAATTATCACATTGATTGGTCGAACTGCTCCGGATTTGATTCCTGCACGAACTTCTCCTTGAATGATTTGACGCCGACGGGTGGTGCCAGAATCGCTTGGTCGATCTCGCAGAAATCTCTTGAATTGACTTGGTCTGATCAAGATCGCTTCATTTACAACGGCAGCGGACTCGGCAGAACGGTGACGGTCACCGGGATCTGTCTTGGTGAGAGATTAACTTTTAATACTACCGGTACCGAGACCGGTTCTTTCACGATGGGGAATAACGAGTCTCATACTTTTAACGCGGTTTCGGTCGACGCAAGCGACTCTCCCTATACCGTTACGATTACAGACATCGGGAACGGACCTAATGGGGAGCGGTCCGCTAACTACACCCTTTCTTCCTCAACGGGTAGTTGGATCATTACCAAAGCAACGATCATTTTCAGTGCTTATGAATACTATGCGGCCTCGAGTCACGACGTCTTCTATAAAGTGGGTGAAGCAGATGCTGCGACGACGCCTCAAATTGACCTTTCGGGCAGCACCTATACTCTTTCACATTACCGTGCGAGCGGCGTGGAACAAGGCATTTCCTTTACGGTTACACTTGAGGATGGCAGTCCCTTGTACGGAAATGACGTCGTAGAGTTTATTTTTACAGGATCGAATGACAATACTACCTTCACTTCGAATGCGGCAGATCTTGGGTTCGCGACTGCAGGTGTCCATACCGGTACGATCACGGTTTCTGATACAAATTACATCTTTTCTCCGATTACGATCAGCGCAACGTATCAGCAAAAGTCGATTAGGGTCTTTTGGAGAGAGCATGAGACCACGACGACGTATTCTTCTGCCTACACTTACGATACTACCGCTCATGGCGTGGATGCGTACGTGGAAAGCGCTGATTTTGCTTCTCTTACCTATAACGACGATAAGACCAATAGATCGTATGAGAGCGGCGCATACTCGACGACCGTAAATTACACGACCACAGGCAGCTATTCGGCTTCCGGAGCGAATGGAACGGGGAACGTGATGACTGAAGCAGGTTCTTACACGACTTCGATCGTTGCGGGATACTTCTATACGATTTCAACCGGGGCGAGTTGTTCTTGGGCGATCAATCAAAAAGCCCTGACCGCAGACTTCTATTCTTCTGCCGTGACCAAGAGCAAGGTCTATGACAACAATAACATCGCGGCAGTTGGGGCGTTGAGTACTTCTTATGGCTTCTGCGAGGCAGATCTTTCCAAGGTCACCGCTACGGCGGCCTATGCGGATAAGAACGTAGGAAGCGGAAAGACGATCACTATTACGTTGACGGGCGAGAAAGCACACAACTATTCTGTGACGACTACAAGCGGGTCGATTACGCAGAAAGAACTTACCGTTCAGTGGTCCGCCACCAAGACCTTTACCTATAATGCGGATGATCAAAGCTTTATATTGACAATCGGCGGCATCTATTCCGGTGATACGGTCACGCTTCCCGTTACACACTTGAATTCCGAGGGCGCGAATACGCCGACCTTTACTTCTGTGAATACAACTTCGACGTATACGGCGAAGAATCAGGGAACATATACGCTCTCACTTTCTGCTCCCGGAGGTAACTATAAGCTTCCGACGAGTGGTACGTCTGCGACTTATACAATCAACCCGAAGAGCATCGCGCTCAGTTGGGAGGCGACGGGTGGCACGATCGGCGGCTCGACGCCGAACTTCACCAAGACCTACGACGGCGCGACCTCGACCCTTACGCCCTCTTGGACGGCGGGTCTTGCGGCGGGCAGCGCGTCCGCGGGCGCTTACACGGCAAGCCCGCTGACCCTCAGCGAGTCTTCCTACACGACCACCTCGGCGAACGTCGGTACCTATAGCGTTACCGTTTCGAGCACCAACTCAAACTACACCGTCACCAATGCGACGGCGAGCATGACGATCAATAAAGCGCAGATCCACTTCGTTGCAATGACTACGGGTCAGAGCTATACCTACAACGGTCAGAGCACTTGGAGAACCTTGGCTCAGTATAAGGTTACAGGACTTGTCGGCAGTGAGACCTTGGTCTTCCGCAATACGACTGCTTCGACGGGCGTCTATCAGACCGCCTACAGCTCCGAATTGACGAATACGTCCATCGTGTCCGGCAAGTACAGCATTGCGCCTACCGCCAGCGCGAATAACGGTACCGCGAACTTCGGCGCGAAGAACGTCGGTTCGTACAGTGTTTACATACACGACTTCATCTCCGGCACCGGCGCGGCGTCCAACTACGAATGGGCGTCCGACAGCGACACCACGGCGGACCGTACCTTGACCTTCACGATCGTTCCGCTCACGGCGACCCTTGATTGGACGAATACGAGCCTTATCTATAATGCGACTGCGCAAGCACCGACCTGTACGGTCAGTAACGTCATCGCAGGTGATACTTGCACTGTGACGGTATCGGGCGCACAGACGAATTACAGCGATTCCGCGTATACCGCGACGGCGACCGCACTCTCCAACGGCAACTACGCACTGCCGAATGCGAAGACCCGGAACTTCACGATCGCGAAGAAGGACATCACCCTTACTTGGTCTGCGACGGATAATGCCGCCACCCCGAACGTGGCGGACGGCACCGCGCCTACCTTCAATACGACGTACAACGGCAAGGCATGGTCCTTGACCGCGGCCTTTACTTCGGGCATCGCGGCGGGCAGCGACGCGGCAGGTGTCTATGCGGGCGACTCCCTTACGATCAGCTACAGCGATACGGATAGCTCGCGCACTCATACCAATGCGAGCACGAGTGCCTATAGCGCGACTGCTTCCTTCACGGGCACGGGCAACGGTAACTACAATATCACCAATGATACCGCGACGATCACCATCGCGAAGAAGACCTTGACGGCGACTTGGAGCGACACCGACGCCTTCACCTACAATGGCAACGCGCAGGGTAGGACGGTCACGATCGCGGGTCTCGTCGGTACCGAGACCATCGGCTTCAGCGCAAGCGATACGGGCTCCGGTACGGCGAGCAACGTTGGTTCCTTCACCCTCGGCAACGGCACGACGACGCGCACCTTTACCGGCACGGATGCGGGCAGCTACGAGGTGACGATCTCTTCGACTCTCGCAAACGGCACCGGCACGGCATCTAACTATATCTTCGGCGGTTCCTCTGCTCCTTGGACGATCGCGAAGCGCGTCATCGAGTTGGATTGGAATTATTACGAGAATTCGACGAACGTGAGCGCTTACACCTTCGGTGACAATCTGGAATTTATCAGCGGTTCCACCGTACTCAAGGTCGTGCCGACGATTACCAACGTCGTCAGCGGCGAGAGCTTGAATCTCACGCAATATTTCTTCGGCTTCTGTACCTGCGAAGGTGCGGTGGAGAATGAAGATACGCACAATCACGATCATAACCACGGCGTCACGACGGCGGGCGTGAGCCACGCAGGTCAGTATTGGACCTATCTCTCGGTCAGCGCAGGTGCGAATACCACCTTGGCGAACTACACCTTCGTCGGGACGACGGGAAATACCGGCATCGTGGATTACACCCTTACGAACCTTAACGTGCTCCAAGGCACGACGCATTCGACCAACAGCTATGCGGAGATAGACCTCTCCTCCATCGCTACCTCGGGTGCGATCAACGGCTTGGCGTCGGGCACGGCGTTCGTCGGCGGCTTCTACGTGAATCGTAAGGTCACCGGCTTCACGCCTGACTCCACGCCGAGCGGAAATATGGTCTATAACGGCACTTCGTTGACTGACGCATTTGATATGGATATCACCCTTTCCGGTGGCGTTACGGCGGATCAAGTCACGGTCAGAGTGAAGTACAGCGAGACGGGTGTGATAGACAGCTATACGCAGATCTACGCGAATACCCTTGCCAACTATCGCGCGTACTATAAGGATACAGCTAACGATACGAAGAACCGCGGATACTATTACGTCGAATTCGAGCAGATCGGCAGCGGCGCGACCTACTGCGATACGGTAGACGGCACCGTTACGGGTACTCGTTATGATTATTACGTCACCGCGCGTCCCTTGAACGTGAAGGCTTGGGGTTACACCGAAGTCAGCGGTAACGGTACGCGCACCTATATCTACGATGCAAGCGGAGCTCTCCCGACGGCGAGCATCAAGACTTCGACCGAGGACGACACGAATAAGGGCTTGATCTTGGGCGACGTGGTCACATTTGTCTTTGACAAGATCGCGGCGGACGTCAAGGATGCCGGCAACTACACCCTGACGGCGACCGGACTTGCCGGCGCCGACGCGGACAACTATATGCTTGACAATCCAGGTTCCTTCACGAGCTTGCAATGGAGCGTCACACAGAAGACCTTGACGGCTTCTTGGTCCGCGACCTCTTCCTACACCTATAATAAGACCGCGCAGGGCAGAACCTTCACGATCACGGGTCTCGTCGGCGACGAGACCATCGGCTTCAGCGCAAGCAATACGGGCTCCGGCTCGCCGACCAACGTCGGTTCCTTCACTCTCGGCAACGGCACGACCACTCGTACCTTCACCGGCACGGATGCATACGCTTACGAGGTGACGATCAGCTCGACCCTCACGAACGGCACGGGCAAGGCGAGCAACTACTCGTTTGCGGGTGATTCGGCTGCGTGGACGATCGCGCAGAAGGAAGTCGGCTTGACTTGGAACGATCCGTCTACCACGTACGACGGCGATCCGCACGGTCCTGCCACGGCGACCGTGACCGGTCTGGAGGCGGATGACGTCTGTACGGTCTCTACCTACGGCGATACGAACTCGGCTCAGACCGATGCCGGCACCTACACCACGACGGCGACGCTTCTCTCGAATCCGAACTACAAGCTCCCGACTTCCGCGAGCAAGACCTGGTCCATTGCGAAGAAGGCGATCACCTTGACCTATACTAAGGTGTACTACACGACGGAAGAGGATTACTACTGGACGGCGACTAACGAAAAGGTCGGTTACTATGGAACCAATACGCCTGAGACCTTCGTCTATTCGGGCGGCAGCGTCTATCAGGGCTATCGCATCGTCTTCGGCGGATTGGTGGAAAATCAATACTTGAAGTACAAGATTACGACCGCTACCGGTCTGAATCGTTACAGACTGGCGAATGCTCCCTCGACCAAGTACACGACCTGCGACGGGCAGCTCACCGATCCGGATTCTTACTACGACACCGGTTATGTGATCTTGATCGCGGCTTCCGACGTGATGAGCGGTAGCTTCACGATCGACAACTTCACGGATAACGGCGCGGCGCTTGTCGACAACTATGACCTCACCGGCTTGACCCTCGGTCAGGATATCGAGATCACGAGGAAGTCGGTATCGCAGTACACTTGGACGATGTCGGACGGCGCGACGACTGTCAATTCCGAGACTGCCGGCTATTACACCACGACCTATAACCGTGAGACCTGGACCCTCAGCGCGACGGTCGCGGGTGTGGCATACGGCACCGTGACGGCGACGGACGGCTATGCGATCGGCTTAGATAGCGTGACGGTCAGCGCATCCTCCAATGCCTCCCATCTCACCGGTGCGGCTCAGATCAATGCCGGCACCTATACGGCAAGCATCACGGCGGGCGACGCGGCGGACGGTTACGCGCTGACCGCGGCGACTCGCAGCTACAAGATCAACAGAAGAGAAGTAACACTCGGGACATGGATGATTCTGGGGGCTGATGAGATTGTTTATTCTGCGAATGCTTGGGCACCTGCGTCTTATACCTTTGGCAATGTGGTTAATGGCGACTCGTTGATTGCGACGTACACCTATTATACGAATGCAGAGGCGACCGTTTTGACGACCGCAGCTGAAAATGGAGCAAATGCGGACGGCGCGGCTCCGAAGTGGGTCGGTACATATTACACTAAGGTTACGGGCGTTACCGGGGCATCTATCGAGAACTATTCTATCGATATCGCACCGGTTAGTAGTGCGTGGGCGATTGCACAGAAAGAGATATCCCTGATTTGGGCGCCGTATAACCTTGGTGGAGACAATTCTTTGGCTCTGTCCTCTAATGTCGGTACTGTGACATACGATGGTGGCAATCATGGCGTAACTTTAACCGTCGACGGCGTATATGCCGGCGATACCGTTACGGTAACGCGTTCGACTACGGGTAGTCCGACGAATAACGGTGACAATTACTATGCACGGAATGTGTCGCTTTCTCTCGGAGGCATCCCGCAAGCATATGTCGTTTCCGTGACCGGCTTTGGTACGAATGCTCATAGCAACTACAAACTTCCCTCTGAGAACTTATCAGCTTCTTGGACGATTTTGCAGAGAGAATTGGGCATTGCTTGGACCCCCTATAATGAATCCAATAACGGTCTTACCGCGGTCGGTGGTAATGTGATTTACGACGGCACCAATCACGGCGTAACTCTTGCGCTCACCTATGTGACGGGAGACGAAGTGGATATTTCTTACAGTGGCGAAGGATTCATGACGGATGCGAGTAATCATTTCTTTGCGAAGCACGTGCACATCGTGAATGAAAATGTTGCGGCGTATATTGTCACGATTACGAGCGTAAATGAAGAGAATAACAATTATAAACTCCCCGAAACGGGTCTTTCGGCTTCTTGGACGATCACTAAGAAGGCAGTTTCTGCACCTATAACGGTAAATGCGAACACACTCACGTATGACGGCGAGGATCACGATCTCTTTACGATAAACGTGACCCTTGTCTCCGGCGAGATGTTGACCTTTAATTATACTCTTTATTGCTCCTATGACGGTACGTCTTCGAACGTGGAAGTGCTTTCGAGCGGAGAAACGCATACCGTTTCGGTAAGACAAGCAGGAGAATACACCTTGAACTTAATTAGTATTGAGGATGCCAGCAAATCAACGGAAGTGAACGAACAGACTGTGACGACGAACTATTATGCTTCCGACTATTCTTTCACTCCGACTTCCGCAACCAAGGCGATCGGAAAGAGAGCTCTCGGGACGGGCATTTCTCTTCCTTCGACTACCGTTACCTATACGAATCAAGCGCGGTCGTTGATGTTAACCGGGTTTGAACTGAAAGATCCTTCCGATGATGAATCCGGTACGCTTGTCAGTGCGGAGCAACTCTCCGGCAACGTTGCTTATACTTACTATACGAGCTATACGAATGAAAGCGAGAATACGCTTACTTCGGCGGCGAATAGCGGGGCTGTAATGTCCGGCGCCGCTCCGAAGAATGTCTTACTCTCCGGTTCAAGCGAGACTTACTATAGTGTCAAAGCTGTGCTTTCCGGGCATAGGAACTTTGAGGATAAGACTTGGACCGGCGGCCGCCTAACGATCAACAAAGCGGAGATTGAAGGCATCATCTTTAATGATAATCAGGCAACATATAATGGCTTGGCTCAAGCAATCAATTCCACGGTTTACACGGAATCTGATACTCAGTACGGAGATGATATTACAAGTTACTCGATCGCATATTTTAGTGATAGTGCTCGTAATCCTAATTCTTCCGTTTCCGCTTTAAACGTCAAAAACGTGGGCGTCTATTATGCGACCTTGACCGTCGAGGCAGGAGATAACTACAATACTCATACTGTGAATGCGACATTCACGATCGTTGCAAGAACGGTTTATGTCAACTGGAATGTGCCGGAGAACTTGATCTATAATGGTTCGGCAAGATCGGCAACGGTAGCTCTGTCTAATTTGGTGAGTGGAGAAGGTAGTCTCTTTACGCATACGGTGACAGGCGATACTTCTTCTTCTGGCATCGCTTATAGCGGAACGACGGCAACGGTTACTTACACTGCGGTCAATGCGGGGGCTTATGTAGCATCCTTTGCTTTAGTTAATTCCAACTATGTTCTCGAGGCGGGCTCGGTAAGTGATATGACTCTTGAGATCGGCAGAAAGGCTCTTACCGTTACTGCTGATATTGAAAGAGCATATGATGGCACTTCGGTTGTCGCTGTAACGGCGGTAAGCGGTTACGTGGGGTTGGAAACCCTTTCCTTGAATGCAAGCTTTAACGGTAAAACGGTCGGGAGTAAAACCGTTACACTGATCGTGACGGACGATACCGGTAAAGCGTCCAACTACGAGGTTACCTCTGTCAGCGATGTCACGCCGACGGAATCCCCCTTGAACACTTATTCGCTGAGTGGATGGGTGAATAAAAAGTCTTTAACGGTCATTCTCAACACTTCCAAGATTTATGACGCGACAGCGACGGCAATAATCGGAGCTAAGGTCTACGGAACAGGTGAGGATGTTTATACGGATATAGTGGATGGGGACGACATATCGATTGCGGCGGAATATGATTCTGCGAATGCCGCTACCGGTGTCACAATAACGATCACCCTTTCCGGCGCTGACGCCGAAAACTATAACTTAAGTATCTACAACGTTGATGGCGCTCAGTTGGGTAGCGGCTTTGATAGTGAATCGGCTCCTTATGTTAAGACGCTTAATGCCGGCGGCAGAATTGATCCTAAACCCATCACGCTTACCGTCACGAAAGGAAACGACTTCATTTATGACGGTGAAAGCCACGTCTCCTTTACCTTAACCCCTTCCGGGATAATTAACGGACAATCGTTGACTTTCTCTTATGCGATTAACGAAGGAGGTTCGGTTTCTCAGGTTATAGCTTATAATGGATCCTATAGTATCTCCCTTACGGATGCCGGCGTGTACAGCTTGGTTGTTTCTTCCACCCTTGCGGATGCGTCTTCTTACTTGGCAAGCAACTATTCCATGAGTATTGAAGGCAACTCGCAAAGCGTGACGGTATCGAAGAAGATTATTGCGATTTCTTGGGCGGCTGCGCCTTCCGCAGGAAGTGATGTGGCTACGATTAACGGCACTTCTTTCAGCGCAGTTTATAATGGCAAAGTTTGGTCGTTGACCGGTAGTTATACTATCGCGGATATCTTTGCGAGGGACAGCAGTGAATCTGTGAATGGTGCGTTCGGATCGATTACGAATGTCGGAACGATTGAAATAACTGCGACGCTTGCGGTCGGTGTGAACTATGAACTCAGTAATGCGACCGCATCCCTTACGATCACGCAGCGTGAAGTGACGTTAACTTGGTCCTTGGATAGTGTGGCAAATCTGACTCATGCTGTGTATGATAAGACGACGCATACGATAACTGCACAGGCGGGGAACCTGGTCTTTAATGAAGGTACGAGTGTGATGGATACTATTTCCGTTACGGTCGGCGGTCAAGCAGGCGCTTCTAATGCGGGTGATTATACAGCTTCCGCTTCCGGTTTGAACGGCACGAGAGCCGGTAACTATAAGTTGCCTACGGTGAGTACGTACGATTGGCAAGTATATGCTAAGGGCGTTACTATCACTGTTACCTTAATTAAGGTGTATGATAAATCTACGAGCGCTGCATTTACGAAGGTCGGCGATATCGCGGGTGATGACCTTGAAATTACCGCGAATTATGACGACGAAAACGTTGCGACCAATAAGACGATTACTTATACCATGGGGAATACGAACTATACGTTTGGTTCTGATTCGGATTTGGATCATAGGGTCGGCACCGGCAACGTGAGCGGTGGCGAGATCACTCGTCGTCCATTGTATCTCGATTGGACCAATGCAACTCCCTTTACTTATGATAAGAATGCACACGGCGTTACCGTAACGATACAGAGTGATAACATTATTTCCGGTGACAGCGTTTCCTTTGCATACAGCAATACGGGCACCACCGGCAGTGCCAGTTTTACTTCCAACGAAAGAACGCAGAGCTATACGGCGGTTGACGTCGGAACTTATCATGTGGAATTCATCTCGGTCAATAATGGAAACTACAAGTTTGCAGACGGTGAGACGCTTTCGCAACAATGGACAATTGATCCGATCATTTTAGGGGTGACTTGGGCGTCTTCTAACACAGATCCTTCTGTTTACGTATTTACGTACGATGCGACCGAGCATTCTGTTACCGCTGCGATCAGCGGCACAGTGCTCTCCGGAGATTCTGTCGATCTTGCGCTCTCTTCCGATTCAGCTACGATAAGCGGGAAGAATGCGAAAGCAACAGATGTTCTAATCAGTGGTTCGTCCGTTGCTTCTTATGCCGTTACGGCAAGTCTTACCGGTACGGATAGCCATAATTACACTTTGAATTCGAGCAAGAACGCTTCTTTTACGATCAATAAGGCAAACATCTACGGCGGTAGCGCATCCTTCGTCGTTTCCAACGGTGTAGCAACGTATGACGGCGTAGGACATGAAGTAACAATCTCTGCATCGATGAGCGGATCGGATTACATCACACAATATAACGCAACGGACGGGGCAACGGTCTCTATCTCTTGCTTATATTATATTGATTCCTCTCGTACGACGTTGACCACTTCTGCAAATAGTGGCTCTGTTGTTGAAGGAGGTGCTCCGAAGTGGTATAACGCAGCGACGAGCGGCGTTTACTATGCCGTTGTAACAGCGACTGCGTCTACGAATAACTATAACGTGACGACGGATGAAGCGCACACCGTTACGATTGAGCAAGCCGAGCTTACGATAGGATGGTCAAATTATGGGTTGGTCGCTCCCGACAAGTATAATGGCACAGCGCAAGGAAAGGTCGCTACGATCAGCGGTATTGCAGCGGGCGAATACAATGTCGTGTTATTCTCGACGAGTGCAGATGCCGGTATCTCGGTTGATTACAACGAAGGAGAGTACTCCTTCACTGCAGTTGATGCCGGCACTTACGAGTTTGAGATCACGGGATTCGCGCAGAACCCGCATAGCAATTATAAGTGGGCCTCTGCGCAAACTTACACCGGTTCATTTGCGATTGCACAAAAAGCACTTACGATCACCTTTGATGGCGAAGATGAGTATACTTATTCTAAGACGGCTTGCGGCAAGACTGTTTCCGTGGTAGGTTTGGTAGAGGGCGAATCTATCAATATCGTTATCGAATCGTATACCGGCGGTATCCTGTTGGATGGTGGTGCCGTAGCAAGTCCCTTCGTGCTCTCTGCCGAGAGCAACACAAAGAGCTTTACTGCGATTGCGGCTTCAGATAATTCTTACTCTGTAGTACTTGGTGCTGTATCGGCTGGCTTGAATACGAAGATTACAAATTATACCGTCACAAAGACTGATTCAACGGAATGGACGATCAATCGTAAGACGGTGACGGCGAACTGGAGCGTGACTTCCGGACTTGACGGGTTGGAGATTAATAATACCGTAGCTACGCATACTTATGACGCAAAGATTTGGACTCCGGCGCTTAGTATTTCTTCGGGTATTTGTACGGGAGATACCGTGATCCCTTCCGTTTCTTATACCGGAGTAATAAAGTATGCAGGTGAATATGAGGTGACGGGCGTGCTCGGCGGTTCTTCCGCAGGGAATTATGTACTTGACGTCGAAGGTATCACCGTCGTGATTAATCAACGCACCCTAACGTTTACTTGGGTGGACGACGGCGCGGCTGCATGGAATAATTTTGCGATTCCTTATGACACCGAGATTCACAGCGTTTATGTTGAATTCTCTAATGTGATGGTAGCAGCAGGTGATGTAATTGAAGGGACTTATACTAACAATGCAAAGAGGAATGCCGGAAATTATAACGCAACCCTCGTCTCTATCACAGGTGGAGATTGCGTCGGTAGTTATACATTGGACGGCGTTGAGTCGGCCTTGCTTTCCAGATCCTTTGTGATCAGCAAAGTTGACTTTAATGTCGGAGGGGAAGGTGACCTTTCGATCAGAACACCGGCATCGTTGATCTACAATGCGGAAGCAAAGAGCGTTACGATGAATCACAACCAGACTCGTCTCGGTGACTCTTACTCCTATACGATCTCCTACAGTACGGACAATTCGAATTGGACGGATTTGGCCGCTAATACCGATTATGTCGTAACGAACGCCGGCACTTATTATGTGAAAGCGACTGTATATAATGCTAACTACAACACACCTGTTGAGCCTTTCTCTGCCTCCTTTACGATTGCTAAGGCGAATCTCTCCGGATTCAGTATGAACGATGCAACCGTGACCTATCATAGAGACAATAAAGAACTGGTTGTTACCAATGTAAACGGGCAGACTGAGCTTGGTGTCGAAAAGACGCAATACAGTGATACGCATGATGAACAGATTGGCGATGGTACGACTGTGACGATTACTTACAAGTATTATACCGATTCTGCAAGAACCTTGGAAACTGGCACGACTCACGGAGCTGTATCGAATGGCGCCGCGCCGATGAACGTCGGAACTTATTACGTGCGTGCAACGATTGCTCCGAGTGATACGGACAACTACAACACTTTGACATTAGAAAACGTGTTGATAGTTAATCCTATGGATGTTGCAATCGTTTGGCTTTTGAATGGCGATACGGTTTCGAATAAGATCTTCGACGGAGAGACTTACACACTGTCTTATGATTATACAATATGCGATGGTGATGATCTCTATATTACAGAGACGGGAAGTGCAGGTGGAAGTGATGCCGGTGATTATATCTTGACTTTGGCCTCCGGTAATGAAAACTATCGTATCGTTTCCGGGGCGAGCAATTCCTTCACGATTAGCCGTAAAGAACTTATCGTAAGCGCTATGGTCTACAATGAGAGTGGTTATTTGAATTCATTATCCTTTATAAATGGCGAAGGTACTGTGGAATATGACAAGAAAGCTCATGGTGTGACACTTACGATCAGTGGAATCGTTTCGGGACATAGTGCTACAATTGCGGTGGACGGCAACGGACTGGAAGGCTCAACCGTTGTAATAGATGACGAGGTCAGTGGTAATGCCGGTGATTATTATGTGACGAATGTTGGAGTCGGGTATAGTGTTAGTGTGGCAGTCGCTAATATAGGTAACAATTACTTTATTGGGACCGCCATGTCCCGCGAATGGGATATTACTCCGACGGACATCACAAACATTAGTGCGTCGAATAAGACGGAAGCCTACAATGCGATGCCGAAGACTGTCGACGTGAGTTGGGGCGGTTACGAAAGCTTCACTACGCAACTCGGCGATGCGGTTACCGCTACATATATGTATTATTCCGATGCCAATTATCAAACGGGTGTTGCCGCAGCAAATGTGAAAGGATACGGCGTCTACTATGTCGAAGCGACCTTCGCGTCCAACAACTATAACGATTATGTGATCGGTTCTGCCGCAGATCCTTTAATAATCACTATTACTCGCGCAAACATTACGGGAGTAAGCCTGCAAAATGAAGTTACTAAGGTTTACGACGGGGCGAACGTTTCTGCCGTGCTGAACAACGAAAATGCAGGGAACGGAACGCAGTTTGTTTCTGTTGATGGTGCAACGATCTCCGTGGAGTATTCTTATTATGCTTCGGCAGAGGCTAGAACTGCCGGAACGCCCATCCTTGCTTACTACAAGGATGTTGGCGTCTATTATGTTAGAGCAACCGTTACCTCTACGGCGAATTATAACAGTTTAACGCTGGATAGTGTCTGCTCTGTTACTGCAAGGGAATTGCTTGTATCTTACACATATACTTCTAGTTCGACCGGTATATATGTGTATGACGGAACGGCGCACGGATTGCAATCGCTGACGATTTCGAATTATGCGACTGATGAAAGCTTGACTGAAACCATCACGATTCCAACCGGAGTCATAGAGTCGGAAGGGGCTTATATCGCGTCTGATGCAGATACCTATACGATTTTAATCTCGATTACCGATAAGAATGATTGTTTGGCAAGTAATTATACGTTGAGTATCGGAGAATTGAGCTTCACGATCACGCCTGTGTATGTTTATGGCTCTTGGCTGTCTATCAACGATGAAGACGAGAACGGGATGCTGGATGCGCTTGTTTTGGAGGATACTGTAGCGCAGTTTACCTACAATAAGAGCGAGCAAGGAGTCAACTTCGTTCCTTCGGCATATTATGACTATCAAGGGAATCAGCTCGTTGGGCATGTTGCAACTTTAGCATTTAATTATAAGTCCGTTGAAGGTTATGGAGATCGCTCGACGAATGCGACCGGCGACATCCTTGTTGCGGAGATTGATGCGATCTTGCTTTCCGGAAACGCGACGAGGAATTACGTGTTGAAGAGTGGTGTATCTGCATCGCAGAGTTGGATCATCAATAAGGCGAACATAACGGGATTCACGTTCTCCGGTAGAACGATTACTTACTCGGGAGAAAGACAAAGCTTAACGGTGATTGGCGAAACGTCACTTGGAGATGGGACGGAATCCTTTAACATCACATATTCTTACTATACTTCTTATACCGATTCGTCGAATTACACGTTGACTTCCATTGCAAACGGTGCTTTGGTGAATGGTGGCGCACCGAAGAATGTTTTAAAGGACAATAGCGGTTCTGTGATTGCTTATAAAGTTCTTGCCGTCGTTGAAGAAAGCGCCAACTATAACGAGTATCGTTTCTCAATGCAGGATTTGATGATTACTAAGGCAACAATCAGCGGAATTACGATGGCATCGGTGGTTGAAATCTACGACGGAGAAGAACATGAAGTTTCCGTTTCCAGGACAACCACAACATTGGGCGATCTTGTGGATGTGGCTTATACCATAACTTCCAGCGGTATAGCGAACATAGGCAATTCGGCGAGAGACGTTTTGTGGGATAATACGTCAGTCGCAGCTCGTATCGTTACTGCTACGGTGACTTCTTACAACTATGAAGATCTTATCTTGCAAGAAACGCTTACGATAACTCCGCTTTATGTGACCGGAGAGTGGCGCGTTGATCAAGAAACGGTTGCTGCTTTGAGTGAAATTAATCATATTGCACAATTCACTTATAATGCTTCTGCGCAGGGTGTCAAGTTCGTTCCGACGGCATATTATCAAGATGCGAATTGTACGATTGCAGTAACCGCACCCGATGAGGGTATTATGGCTGAATATATTGACAATGGTGCAAACGTTAGACACTCGGCAACAGATGTGTATTTGGTCGGAGGGACTGTGACTTCGATGATTGCTCGCATTTCCGGCTTTACAGTGGGCGGAGAATCTACCACAAATTACGTGGTAAAACTGGATGAGACGGATCAGACTTGGATTATCAATCGTCGTGACGTTAAGGTCACCTTTGGCAATATGGTGCAGAGTTGGACGCAGAACGCTTGGGTCGAACCGACGTTCACCTCAAGTGCCGCCACGCCTTTTGATGTAGTTGTCACGAATACGACGTCCGCAACGGAAGCTCAAATCACCGCTATGGAAGAGGAAATAGTTGGCTTGCTTACTGCCGGCAATGCGTACTCGATCACTATGGAAGAGTTTGCCACGAAGAAGAACGCAGACGGTTCTGCCTATGCTATTTATGAGGTCAATAAGGATGGTGTGATGACCGCTACGCTCGGTGATAACTATTATCTGACGAGCGATCAGCAATTGTTCGTCTCTTCGCTTGTGCTTTCGGGAACGAATAGTGAATATTGCTTCAATATAGCCGCTTACTCAGATCTTGCTGTGCTCGTTACGGAAAATATTGCGTTACATGGAATAAATGTAGATACCGCAATCTATACGCAGACCGCCGATATCAGCGGTGTGGAGAACGGCGGATACCACGTCTATACGAGCGGTGCGGTAGTCTCAAGGCTTTACGGTAGCTATATCGGCACGGGTTACACCCTCAGCGACTTCATGATCGTCGGTAGCGGCGAGCAGGTCGGCTTCTTCGGTGAGGTCACCGGAAGCATCACCGGTGTGAACCTCCGTTACGTGACCGTGATCTCCACGGGAGAGGGTGCGACGGTGGGCGCGATCGCGGCAAAGGCGAATACGATCGCTTCCTCCACGGCACAAGGCCACATCTACGTGAGCAACGAGAGTGTAACCGCGAGCACGGTGGGCTTCCTCGCCGGTGAGACGACGGGTGCGGTCACTGCGAGCGCGGCGGTCGGTTATGTCAAAGTGCTCGGCGGCACGGTGACGGTCGGCGGCGCAGTCGGTGTGGCAAAGGCGAACGTCACGGCGGATACCTTTGTCGAGATCAACGAACTTGCGGCAAGTACGACTACGGCGGGCGGCATCGCCGGCAGCACGGTGGGTGAGGTGACCTTGACCGGTAACTTCCTGTTCGGATCTCTCGGCGGAGTGGATGCCGTTGTAACGAACGGCACGGCTGTCTTGTACAGGGATTACCTGCCCGCGAACGAAACGATCCGCAATATGGTGATCGGCTACGTGATGAAGGACTTCTACGTCGGCACGATCTACGCGAATGAGACGCTTACCTACGAGTACACGATCTACACCTTCAGACAACTGGCAATCGCGGAAATGTACAGCTGGGCGAGCTACACCCTCGGTGCGGACATCGAGTTGCCCTATTCCTACGGCAACGCGGTGACCGCGGGCGAGTTCGCTTATGCTTCGATCGATGTGGGTAGCGGCGTGAATGAGAAGAAGATTTATTCTTCCGATGGCGGCACCTTTATGGGCGTTGAGGAGGTGGTGAGATAATGAAGGGCTTTTCTAAAATAATGCTGATAATAGCTTCCATTGCGATTGGAGTTCTCGTTGTCGTTGTTGCCTCTGTCGCATGGTTTACGAGCAATCCGGAAGTTGACACGAACGAAGTCTCTCTATCTACGGCAAATACCTTTATGGTTTCTTTTGATTCGACACTTTATGGATCCAACTATTCTTATGACGGACAGACCGGTCTGGCTGAAAGTGGCGATAATGCAGCATATGTATATCAATATGGCTATTTTAAGGCTAATTTGAGGAATTCATCGGTTGAGAAACACAGTTTGGTTCAACTGTCTTTTTCGACTGTTAAGATGGAGTGTGCCGTCTGTGAGGTCAACGATATCCTCATCGAGCAACTATTTCAAGTGCAGATTGCGTGTTATGTCGCCGAAGCGGGAGGTGCTTATGCTCTCGAATCTCAAAACACGTCAAATCCGAACTACAACGTTTTCGTTAATGTCGGCGCAGGGAATGGCGACTATACTTTGATTGCAAACGATTATACTCTGGATGCGGATGATTATTTGTATCGTAACGGCGCGCGAGTTTTGTTCTCACAGGGGACGTACTATTTCGCCTTCACCTACACTTTCCTTCCCGAGAGTCTCGGCGGTTTTATTGAGGACGATGAAGGGACGTACGTCGGACAAGTCGCATACAAAAAGATCAAGGGAAGCGGACAATCGTATTCTTATGCCGCCGGCACCTATACGATGAGTGACAGTGGCGAGTATACTCAAGTGATCACGAACTATGTAAGCAACGTTACCAAATACAAGAAAATCGGCAACGTTTACAGTGTAGATCCCGAAGGTACGTATATAAAAGTTAAAGATCATTTGGGGAACGATCTTGAAGAATACGCTGAATATGAAACGTTCTCTCCCGTGGAAGGCTTTCCTTATGCGAACATCCGCTATCAAGGAGCAAAATACGAGTTCTCCATAGCTTGCTCCGTGGAGGAAGTGTGATATGACGAAGAAGAAAAGTTTAACCTTTTTGGCGATTATTGTAGCCGTGTTGCTGTTTGTGGGTTTGATTACCACAACGTATGCTTGGTTTATGTATCGTTATTCCGAAAAGTATGACTTTGTGTTGGAGTCGGATAATCACGTAGTATTTGTATATGAAACGCAACTCACATTTGCTCCCGGCACACAACAGAGTACGCCCGCCAATAAGATTTTAGTCGCCGAAGCGAATCGCACGGTAGGGATATCCGCAGGGGCCCTTACCCCTTTGGATATGTTTGATACGGGAGCGGTGAAACGCTCCGCAAACGCGGTGAAGCTCACCGCAGAAGGTGCATATTGGTATGGCTATGCTACCGATCGCGGGCAGTTGAACTTTTCTCTTTCCGCAAAGCCGCAGAGTGATGCCAATTACGATCTTATTACGTATGGAGAACTGGATTACATCGTGATTTTCAGATACAAGAACAGAGATATTATGATGTTTGACGGTAATTACTATGTCAATACGACGACACTTACGAGGACGAACGGTACGACGTTGGATTTGTCAGAATGTGATACGATCACACTTCCGAATACTGCCTCGACTTTTGGAGCGGACGGTAATGATCCGTGGTATTTGATTCCTTCCGATGAAAGTATCGGAGAAATGGTAGGCGAGGAAAGAGTTGAGATTTTTAATAACGAGATTCTTTTGTTGCCGAATACGGAATTTTCTTATAGGCTTTACGTGTTTGCGGCGAAAACGGATGAATTGGTGGATCCTCTGTGGATCGGTCAGACGATCTCTCTGGAGGCGACGATCAGCGTACCCGAGCAGAGCAATCCGTAAGGAGGAACGGAATGATGAAGAAATGTAAAACCCTATTGATTGCCATCGTTTTAATCTTTTGTCTGTCCTTCTTTATTTCTTGCGCGACTGCGGCAAGATGGCAGGATCAATATAATGATACGAGCGATAAGGATATTTCGACTTTGCCAATGGATCCCTCTTCAAAATATATCGTCTATGCCGGATTAAACGACAGTGGTACCGACGGGCAACTTATCTCGAGCGGAACGCCTGAAGCATACGCCGTGGTGGGATATACCGGCGGTGTGGCGGAGCTCGTGATCCCCGCGACATACGGAGGATTGCCGGTAACTAAGGTGCTGGCGGTGCCTGCAGATGGCAGTTATCCGCTTTATCGTGACTTGGATTCCAACGGCGCGCCTGCCCTCTATACGAACGATGATGCGCGACTTCAGAATCAAACGGTTGTGACGAGCATCATCTTTGGGTCGAACGTGAGAAAAGTCGGGGCGGGCGTTTGCGCGGGAATGGTGAACTTGAAGACGTTATCTTTTACGTCGATGACCTCGGTCACGATCGATGTGCACGCATTCGATGCTTGTCCGAGTTTGACGGAGGTTCGTTTTAAGGCTTCTTCGGCGGTTTTGAACGGTAACTTTTCCTCGCTTCCCGCTGAATCGATTATCTACAGTTATACTTCTTGATTGTATAAAAAGGACATAACGGCATCATAAAATATCTTAAAGGCATTTCGGAGCCCCTCGCTTTACGCGGGGGTGCTTTTTTGTTATAATGAATATGCTCCTCAATGGCGCGGATGCACCGTATGGGGAGAGAATACCTATACGGAGATTTTTATTATGGAAAGATTGGTCGGTACGGTTTCAAGGGGCATTCGCGCCCCGATCATCAGGAAGGGGGACGACATCGCGAAGATCGTCGCGGACAGTGTCCTCGCGGCGTCGAAGGCGGAGGGCTTCTCCTTGCATGAGAAGGACGTCATCGCTGTGACGGAAGCGGTGGTCGCTCGCGCACAAGGCAATTACGCTACGGTGGATGACATCGCGGCGGACGTCAAAGCGAAGTTCGGCGACGAGACGGTGGGTGTGATCTTCCCGATCCTCAGCCGTAACCGCTTCGCGATCTGCCTGCGCGGCATCGCCAAGGGACTCAAGAAGATCGTGCTGATGCTCTCTTATCCTTCGGATGAGGTGGGCAATCATCTCGTGGATCTCGACAGGCTGGACGAAGCGGGGATCAATCCCTGGACCGATGTTCTCACCGAGAGGGAGTTCCGCGCCGCATTCGGCGAGACCAAGCACACCTTCACCGGCGTGGACTATATCGCCTATTATCGCGAGCTTATCGAGAGCATGGGCTGCGCTTGTGAGATCATCTTTGCGAATGATTGCCGCGCGATCCTCGACTATACGAAAAACGTGATCAACTGTGATATCCACACCCGTCGCCGCACCAAGAGGCTTCTTGCCGCTAAAGGCGCGAAGGTCTATTCTCTCGACGAGATCATGACCGCGCCCGTGAACGGTAGCGGTTACAACGAGAATTACGGTCTCCTCGGATCGAACAAGGCGACCGAGGACACGATCAAGCTCTTCCCGAGAAATTGCCGTCCCGTGGTGGATAAGATCCGCGCCTTGATCCAAGACGCCACCGGTGTGAAGGTGGAAGTGATGGTCTACGGCGACGGCGCTTTCAAGGATCCTCAAGGAAAGATTTGGGAGCTTGCCGATCCCGTCGTCAGTCCTGCTTATACCGAGGGACTCGAGGGACAACCCAATGAAGTCAAGCTCAAGTATCTCGCGGATAATAACTTCGCGGATCTGTCGGGCGACGCCCTCAAAGAGGCGATCTCCGACTATATCCGTCACAAGGATGCCGACCTTGTGGGTCAGATGGTCTCGCAGGGCACGACCCCCCGTCGCTTGACCGACCTCATCGGCTCTCTCTGCGATCTGACGAGCGGAAGCGGTGATAAGGGCACCCCGATCGTCTTGGTGCAGGGATATTTCGATAATTACACGAAATAAGACAGGATCTTCCGAGGCCGTTGTCGGGAAATGCCCTCTCTTGCGCGAAAACCGCAAAGGGAGAATCTTTGTAAAAAAATCGAGAAATGGTTTGACAAAGCCCATTCGGCGTGGTAGGATTATTTTATAACCGAATAACTATTCAAAGGCTATGACGAAGACCGTCGCGAATGTAGTATCTTTCAGAGAGTCGGTGGTTGGTGCGAACCGACAGAAGCATCCGATGACTATCTCCCTTCCGAGCCGAGCGCAGAACGCCTTGCCGTGTCACGTCAGCGGCAGTAATAAGGGTTAGTAAGTGGCTCCGTGATGCTGCGTGAATGCTAAGGAATTGATGGATTCCGAGAATGAGTGGCGAATTCTATTCGCAATTTGAGTGGTACCGCGGGTAATTGCCCGTCTCAAAGCTGATGTTTTGAGGCGGGCTTTTTGTTCTTTTCGGGAGCCGTTTTCAAGAGATCGAGATTCCATCGAGATCGCGAAGCGGTGCAGGGCGCATGGCGCCGCCGAACGAAGTTTACCGGCCGATAAGGCAAGAAGTGCGCCGAAAGGAGTATGGAATGACGGAGAACAACAGATTAACGGAAATCGCCGAGCGCATCAAAGAGCTGAGGGAGATTTTCGGATATACCCCCGAAGAGATGGCGGAGAAGACGGACGTCACGATCGCCGAGTACGCGATGTACGAAGGCGCACAGCTCGACTTCCCCTTCACCTTCTTGCACAAGTGTGCGCTTGCTTTCGGGATCTCCATTACCGACCTTTTGGAAGGTAGAAGCGCCCATCTTTCTTCCTATACCGTGACGAGAAAAGGGCAGGGTATGGAGACGGCGAAGGAGCCGGGCATCGATATCCAAAACCTCGCGCCCCTCTTCAATAAGAAGATCGCCGAGCCTTACTACGTGCGCTATGAGTACGATCCTGCCCTGCAGAATCAGCCCATCCACCTCTCCAAGCACTCCGGACAGGAGTTCGACTTCGTGATGAGCGGCAAGCTTAAGGTGCAGATCGGCGAGAACGTCGAAGTGCTCGAAGAGGGCGACAGCATTTACTACAATTCTTCCACCCCGCACGGCATGATCGCGGTGGACGGCAAGGACTGCCTCTTTATCGCGGTGGTGCTTCCAGGTGAGGATAAAGAAGAGAAAGTGGTGCGCGAGACGCTGATCCCGCGCAAGGAGCACGCGGAGCCTTTGGTCAGCGATCGCTTCATCAAGGTGAAGGAGGACGAGAAGGGATATCCTCTCTCGATCGACTTCACGGACGACGACAAGTTCAATTTCGCTTTCGACGTGGTGGACGAGCTGGCGAAAAAGGATCCGGATAAGCTCGCGATGCTTCATATCGCGAAGGACAAGACGGAGCGCCGCTTCACCTTCCTCGATATGAAGAAGGCGTCCGCGCGTTGCGCAAACTATTTCAAAGCGCTCGGCATCAAGAGAGGAGACAGAGTCCTCCTCGTATTGAAAAGACATTATCAATTCTGGTTCGCGATCCTCGGCTTGCACAAGCTCGGCGCGATCGCGATCCCTGCGACCTGCCAATTGCAGGCGCACGACTTCGAGTACCGTTTCAAAGCGGCGGGCGTGAAGGCGATCGTTTGCACGGCGGACGGCGCCGTGGCTGAGCAGGTGGATATCGCCGCGAAGATTTGTCCCGAGCTCGAGATCAAGATGCTCGTGGGCGGGCAGCGCGAAGGGTGGCGCGACTTCGATGAAGAGTACCCCCTTTACAGCACTCACTACGCGCGTGAAAAGGACGCGCCCTGCGGCGACGATCCGATGCTGATGTTCTTTACGTCGGGTACGACGGGCTATCCGAAGATCGCCGAGCATAGCTACAAGTATCCGCTCGGACATTTCATGACGGCGAAGTATTGGCACGGAGCCTCTCCGGACGGCTTGCATTTCACCATCTCGGATACCGGATGGGGCAAGGCGCTGTGGGGCAAGCTCTATGGTCAATGGCTTGCGGAGAGCGCGGTCTTTACCTACGATTTCGACCGCTTCGACGCGGCGGATATCCTACCGATGTTCGCAGCGCACAAGATCACTTCCTTCTGCGCGCCGCCGACCATGCTCCGCATGATGATCAAGCAGGATCTGTCTAAGTACGATTTCTCCTCGGTTAGGCAGATGACGACGGCGGGAGAAGCGTTGAATCCCGAAGTGTATTATCAGTTTGAGAAAGCGACCGGCTTGCAGACGCGCGAAGGATTCGGTCAGACCGAGCTGACTCTCATGATCGCGAACTTGATGGGAGGGACGCACAAGGTCGGCTCGATGGGCAAACCCGTGCCGGGATACGACGTGTCTATCCTCGATCCCGACGGTAATCCCGTGCCGGACGGCGAGACGGGGGAGATCTGTGTGAAGGTGTCGGAGAGAGTGCCTCGCGGACTCTTCAAGGGATATTATCGCAATGAGGAGAAGACCTTGGAGGTCTTGCACGACGGCTGGTATCACACGGGCGATACCGCTTGGCGTGACGAGGACGGCTTCTACTGGTACGTGGGCAGAGTGGACGACGTGATCAAGTCTTCCGGCTACCGTATCGGACCCTTCGAGATCGAGAGCGTCATCATGGAGCTTCCCTATGTCGTGGAATGCGGCGTTTCCGCCGAGCCTGATGAGGTCAGAGGACAAGTGGTCAAGGCGAGCATCGTCCTCGTGAAAGGCAAGGAGCCTACCGAGGAGCTCAAGAAAGAGATCCAAGACTACGTGAAGAAGAATACCGCTCCCTATAAATACCCGAGGATCGTCGTCTTCCGTGACGAACTACCCAAGACGATCAGCGGTAAAATACAAAGAAATAAATTATAATTTTACGGAGTTATGATGAAAAGGACCGATTTGGACGGAAAAATCAAGGAAATGGCGGAGCGCATCCGCGAGCTCAGAGAGATCGAAGGACTCTCCGTTTCGGAGATGGCGGAGAAGACCGGCGTCACCGCAGAAGAGTACGCTCTGTGCGAAAAGGGTGACAGCGATCTGAACTTCACCTTCATCTACAGGTGCGCAAAAGCCTTCGGCGTCAACGTGACGGACATCATCGAGGGGTACTCTCCGATGCTGAATTCTTACACCGTGACTAGGGGCGGCGAGGGACAAAAGATCGCGCAGGCGCACGGTATGACCTACTACAATTTGGCGTACGCTTTCCAGAATAGGATCGCCGAGCCTCTCTTCGTCAAGAGCATCTACGATGAAGAAGCGCAACATCGTGAGATCGAGCTCACTTCCCACACGGGACAGGAGTGCGACGTCGTGATCGAGGGCGCCCTTAAAGTGCAGGTGGGCAATCACGTCGAAGTCCTGCACGCCGGCGACAGCATCTATTACGACAGCGGCACACCGCACGGCATGATCGCTGTGGAGGGTAAAGATTGCACCTTCTATGCGATCGTCCTCAATCCGACCGGCGAACCCATTCCCGAGCTTACGCCCGTGAAGGCGATACAAGATGGCAATAAAGTCAGATCGGACGACAGAGAGCGCGCTTACAAGAAGTATATCGACGTGACGGAGGACGAGCACGGCACCCCCACCTCCATCAAGTTCAAGAATACCGAGAAGTTTAATTTCGCTTTCGATATCGTGGACGCGGTGGCGGAGCGCGAGCCGGATAAGATGTGCATGCTTCACGTCTCCAAGGATCTCACAGAGCGTCGCTTCACCTTCCTCGACATGAAGAAGGCGTCCGCTCGCTGCGCGAATTATTTCAAGTCGCTCGGCATCAAGAAGGGCGATAGAGTGATGCTGGTTCTCAAGCGTCACTATCAGTTCTGGTTCGCGATGCTGGGTCTCAATAAGCTCGGCGCGATCGCGATCCCCGGCACGAATCAGCTCCTCGAACACGACTTCGAGTATCGTTTCAACAGCGCGGAGATCGGCACCATCATTTGCACCGCGGACGGCGACACCGCTCATCAGGTGGATCTCGCGGCGGCAAAGTGCCCCTGCCTCAAGAATAAGCTCATCGTGAACGGCACCCGCGAGGGATGGCGCAGTTTCGACGAGGAGTATCCTCTCTACAGCACCCACTTCAAGCGGACGGAAACCTCTCCGGGCGGCGACGACACGATGCTGATGTTCTTCACCTCCGGCACTTCCGGCTATCCCAAGATAGCGGCGCATAACTATAAGTACGCCCTCGGACATTTCCACACCGCGAAGTATTGGCACACCGTCGATCCCGACGGCTTGCATTTCACGATCTCGGATACCGGTTGGGCGAAGTCTATGTGGGGCAAACTCTACGGGCAATGGCTGTGCGAGGCGGCGACATTCGTCTACGATTTCGATCGTTTCGACGCGGCGACCATTCTGCCGATGTTCGCGAAATACCACATCACGACCTTCTGCGCGCCTCCGACGATGCTGCGCATGATGATCAAGCAGGATATTTCCAAGTACGATTTTTCTTCGGTCAAGCATATGACCACGGCGGGCGAAGCCTTGAATCCCGAAGTCTATCGTCAATTTGAGAAAGCGACGGGACTGCAGATCCTCGAAGGCTTCGGGCAGTCCGAGTCCACGATGATCATCGGCAACCTCGTCGGCGCACCGCATAAGATCGGCTCGATGGGCAAGCCTGCGCCGATTTACGACGTCGCCCTGATGGATGCCGACGGGAAGATCGTGGGTGACGGCGAAACGGGCGAGATCGTGATCAGCCTCAAGAAGGGCTCTCCGATCGGACTCTTTACCGAGTACTATCGCGATCCCGAGAAGACCAAGGAAGCGCGTTACGACGGCTGGTATCACACCGGCGATCTCGCTTGGCGTGACGAAGACGGCTTCTACTGGTACGTGGGCAGAGCGGACGACGTCATCAAGTCTTCCGGCTATCGTATCGGACCCTTCGAGATCGAGAGCGTCATCATGGAGCTCCCTTACGTCCTCGAATGCGGCGTTTCCGCCGTGCCGGACGAGGTAAGAGGGCAGATCGTGAAAGCAAGTATCGTCCTCACCAAGGGTACTCAGCCCTCGGACGAACTCGTGAAGGAGATACAGGAGTACGTGAAGCATCACACCGCTCCCTACAAGTATCCCCGCGTCGTCGTCTTCCGCGATGAACTCCCCAAGACGGTCAGCGGGAAGATACAGAGAAACAAGCTGTAAGCAGAGCGCGAGCATTTGTTTGACAGGTTCGCGAGAATCGCGTTATAATAATTAATTATCAATTAATTATCCGTTCGGGATGATTAAAGGAGAGACGGTGAAGCGAATCACTTTGGTAATGGGGCATTATGGAAGCGGCAAAACGAATATCGCGGTGAACCTTGCCGTCGCCTATCGGAAAGCGCGTGAAAAGGTGGCGATCGCCGACCTTGACATCGTGAACCCCTATTTCCGCACCAAGGACAGCTTAGACCTTCTGAAGGAGAAGGGGATTCGACTTATCGTGTCTGAGTATGCGAATACCAATCTCGATATTCCGGCTCTGCCGCAAGATATGTATGCGGTGACCGATGACAAGTCGCTGACCTGCGTCCTCGATATCGGCGGCGACGACAGAGGCGCTCTCGTGCTCGGCAGGCTGCGTCCTGCGATCCTCGAGGAGAATGATTACGAGAGTTATCTGGTGATCAATCGGTATCGTCCTTTGACCGCGACGCCTTCGGACGCGCTTGAAGTGACGCGTGAGATCGAAGCGGCGGCGGGCATCCCCTTCACGGGGATCATCAATAACTCCAATCTCGGCAGAGAGACGACCCCTTCGGATGTGCTATCCTCTCTCGAATATGCCGAAGAGGTGTCGAAACTGACTTCTCTCCCCATCGTGATGACGACGGCGGAGGAGGGCGTCGCAAAGGAACTGATCGGCAAGGTGGACAATCTCTTCCCCCTTGCTCTGCAGAAGAACTTTATAGAGAGCAAAATACAATAAAGGAGATGGCTTATGGCAAAATTTATCGGCAAACTGACCTTTCGGACAGATAATTGTAAAGGTTGCGGACTGTGTGTGGACGTTTGTCCCATGAAAGTCCTGTGCCTCGCTTCCGATAAGATCAACAAAAGAGGACATCATCCCGTCGAAGCGGCATATCCCGAGAAGTGTATCGGTTGCGGCTCCTGCGCCATTATGTGTCCGGACTTTATTATCACTGTGGAAAAAGAGGAGATTTAAACTATGTCTGACAAAGTGTTGATGAAAGGTAATGAGGCGATTGCCGAGGCCGCGATCAAAGCGGGATGTCGGCATTACTTCGGCTATCCTATCACGCCGCAGACCGAAGTCGCGGCGTATATGGCGAAGCGTATGCCCAAGATCGGCGGCACTTTCCTGCAAGCGGAGAGTGAGATCGCGGCGATCAATATGGTGTACGGTGTGGCAAGCGCGGGTCTCCGCGTGATGACCTCTTCCAGTAGCCCGGGCATCTCCTTGAAGGGCGAAGGTATCAGCTATCTCGCGGGTGCCGATCTTCCTGCGCTCGTCGTGAACGTGCAGCGTGGCGGTCCGGGTCTCGGCGGTATCCAGCCCAGCCAGTCGGACTACTTCCAGTCCACGCGCGGCGGCGGCCACGGCGACTATCATATGATCGTCCTTGCTCCCTCCTCGGTGCAGGAGATGGCGGAAATGACAGTCAAAGCATTCGAGCTCGCGGACAAGTATCGCATGACGGCGATGGTCCTTGCCGACGGCACGATGGGACAGATGATGGAGCCTGTGGATCTCAATTTCGAGGTCACACCGCCCCCCGAGAAACCCTGGGCGACGACGGGTACCGAGATGAAGCGTAAGCACAATATCGTGAACTCCCTCTCCCTCGTTCCCGAAGAACTTGAGAAGCTGAACTTCGCACGTTTCGAGCGTTACGAGCAGGTCAAGAAGAACGAGACGATGTGGGAAGAGTATATGATGGACGACGCGGAGATCGCCATCGCGGCGTTCGGTATCGCGGCGCGCGTCAGCAAGAACGCGGTGAATGAAGCGCGTAAGAGAGGCATCAAAGCGGGTCTCATTCGTCCGATCACGCTGTGGCCCTTCCCCGACGCCCCCTTCAAGAAGGCGGCGACTCACGTCAAGCAATTCATTTCGGTCGAGCTCAATATGGGGCAGATGATCGAGGACGTGCGTCTTGCATCCGAATGCAAAGTCCCCGTCACCCTCTGCAACCGCGTGGGAGGCATGATCCCCTCGCCGGAGCAGGTGCTCGATGCGATCGTGAAAGCAAGTAAGTAAACGGAGGTAGAGATATGGTAGTATACGATAAACCGCACGCACTTTTAGACGTGCCTCTGCATTATTGCCCCGGCTGTTTGCACGGTGTCGTGCACAAGCTCGTGGCGGAAGTGATCGACGAACTCGGCATCGAAGGGAAGACGATCGGTATCGCGCCGGTCGGTTGCTCCGTGATGGCGTATGATTATTTTGCTTGCGACATGATCGAAGCGGCGCACGGCAGAGCGCCCGCAGTCGCGACCGGCGTCAAGAGGGCAGACCCCTCCAAGGTGGTCTTCACCTATCAAGGAGACGGTGACCTCGCCTCTATCGGTATGGCGGAGACGGTGCACGCCGCGGCGAGAAACGAGAATATCACCGTGATCTTCATCAACAATGCGATCTACGGTATGACGGGCGGGCAGATGGCGCCCACCTCTCTCGTCGGACAGGTCACGCAGACATCTCCTTACGGCAGAGATCCGAAGCTCTGTGGCTATCCGATCCGCGTGTGCGAACTCTTGTCCGAGCTCGAAGGCCCGGAGTACCTAGAGCGCGTGACGGTGAATAGCATTCAGCATATCCGTGCCGCGAAAAAGGCGATCAAGAAAGCTTTCCAGAACCAGATCGATGGCAAGGGTTTCTCCCTCATCGAGGTGGTTTCTTCCTGCCCCACGAACTGGGGTATGACGCCGCAAAACGCCTTGAAGTGGATCGAGGAGAAGATGCTTCCCTACTATCCTCTCGGCGTTTACAAAGACAGAAGCAACGGGGAGGTGAAGTAAGATGAGCACCAGACAATTCCTCTTTTCCGGATTCGGCGGACAGGGCATCCTCTTCGCCGGTAAATTCATCGCTTACAAGGGACTGATTGAGGACAAGCAGGTCAGCTGGCTCCCCTCTTACGGCCCCGAAATGCGCGGCGGCACCGCAAGCTGCAGCGTGATCGTTTCGGATGAACCCGTCGGTTCTCCGATCGTCACCTATCCCGACGTGCTCGTCGCGATGAACCTGCCTTCTCTCGATCGTTTTGAGAGCAAGGTCGCTCCGGGCGGCATGATCTTCCTTGATTCTTCTTTGATCGAACGTGAGGTCACGAGAACGGACGTCAAAGTTTTTCGCATCCCTGCGACCAAGCTCGCAGGAGAGAACGGCTTCCCCACCCTTGCCAATATGATCATCGTGGGTAAGATCCTGAAGGAGCTCGGCGAGTATAACGACGAAGGACTCAAGGGCGCTCTCGCAAAGGTCATCAGCGCGAAGCACGCGGACATGATGGAGGTCAATCGCAAGGCGATCGATCTCGGCGCAAGTTTATAAGGAGACAGTATGGAAATCAAATTTATCAAGAATCAGAATCCGAAGACGATGCCCGACGAGGACTCTCTCGGATTCGGCAAATATTTCACCGATCATATGCTGATGATGGACTACACCCCCGACAAGGGATGGCACGATCTCAGGATCGTCCCCTTCGAGAACCTGTCCATTCATCCCGCTTGTACGGCGCTTCACTACGGTTCCGAGATCTTCGAGGGACTGAAAGCCTATCGCCGCAAGGATGGGGAAGTGCAGCTTTTCCGTCCCATCGAGAATATCCGCAGAATGAATAATTCCGCAGAGAGGCTCTGCCTGCCCGAGATCCCCGAGGATCTCGCGATGTACGCTCTCACCGAGTTCGTGAAGTGCGAGAAGGATTGGACCCCGCACAAGAAGGGCACCTCTCTCTATCTCCGTCCTTTTATGTTCGGTAACGATGAGTCTCTCGGCGTGCACGCGGTCAAGCACGCGACCTACGTCATCATCGCTTCTCCCGTGGGAAGCTACTACAAAGAGGGCATCAATCCCGTCAAGATCATGATCGAGTCGGAGGACGTGCGCGCGGTGCGCGGCGGTACCGGCTACGCGAAGTGCGGCGGCAACTACGCGGCTTCCAATCGCGCGGGCAAGAAGGCGGAGGACAAGGGCTATTCTCAGGTCCTGTGGCTGGACGGCGTGGAGCGGAAGTACATCGAAGAGGTGGGTGCGATGAACGTGATGTTCAAGATCGCGGGCAAGATCGTGACCCCGAAGCTCACCGGTTCCATCCTTCCCGGCATCACGAGGAAGAGCTGTATCGAAGTGCTCAAGAAAGAGGGCTACACCGTGGAGGAGAGACTGCTCTCGGTGGATGAGCTCGGCGAAGCTTTGAAGAACGGCACTCTCGAGGAAGCTTGGGGATGCGGCACCGCGGCGGTGGTATCTCCCATCGGCGAGCTGTGCTATAAGGACGTGAAATACACGATCAACGGCGGTAAGATCGGCGCTGTCACGCAGAAACTCTACGACACCTTGACCGGCATCCAATGGGGTGAGATCAAGGACGAGTTCGGCTGGACTGTCGTCGTCAAATAAAAAGTGAGGATAACAGGTATGGAAAATGTGAGAGTAGCGACGAAACTTTGCGCAAGTGAAAACGATTTGTCTTTCAAAGAGAAATTTGAGATCGCCAGGCTTCTCGAGAAGCTATGCGTGACGGTCATCGAGTTCCCCGAGCTATCGGACGGCAAAGAGGACGCGCTACTCCTTCGTACCTGCGCTTCCTTCGTCAAAAAGAGCATTCTCTCGGTGGCGGTGAAGGATCAGGCGTCTATCGACGCGGCGATCGAAGCGCTTGCGGGTGTGAAAAATATCGCCCTTCGCGTCGAAGCCTCCCTCTCTCCCGTGGGAATGGAGTACTTGCATCACAAGAAGGCTCCCAAGATGCTCGAGTGGATCCCCGAGATCATCGCCGCAGCGAAGGCGAAGTCCCCGCGCGTGTATTTTTGCGCGATCGACGCGACGAGAGCGGAAGAAGATGTCTTGAAAGCGGCGCTTCTTGCGGCGGAGAAGGCGGGTGCAAACGCCGTCTATCTGTCGGACGACGCCGGAGAAATGCTCCCGGACGAATTTGCATTATTTGCGGAAAAATACGCCAAAATGCTCTCGATCCCCGTGGGCGTGGCTTGCTCGGACAAGAGCGGGTTCGCCCTCGCTTCCGCGACCCTCGCGGCGAAGAAAGGGATCCGCGCGGTGCGTACCGTGCTCGCGGGAGACGGCGTCTCTTTGGAGAGCTTCGCGGAGTCCGTGAAGAACAGCGGCGCGCGTAACGGTCTCTCCACCGACGTGACCTATACCGAGTTGCATCGTGCTTGCGATCGCATCGGCAAGATCGTCGACGGTTCGGCGGACAAGAGTCCCCTCGCCACGGCGGAGACCTTCGAGCAGAAGATCACGCTGGACGACAAGGACGATAAGGATACCGTGGTCGAAGCGACGGTGAAACTCGGCTATGACCTCTCCGAAGAGGACAAGGACAAAGTTTACGAGGAATTTCTCCGCGTAGCGGCGAAGAAACGGGTCGGCGCGAAAGAGCTCGACGCGATCGTCGCTTCGGTGGCGCTCCAAGTTCCCGCTCTCTATAAACTGGAAAGTTACGTCGTGAATAACGGCAATATCATTCGTGCTTCGGCGCAGATCACCCTCACGAAAGCGGGGGAGAGGAAGCAGGGCATCATGCTCGGCGACGGTCCGATCGACGCGGCGTTCCTCTGCCTGGAGCAAATCATCGGCAAACACTATGAACTGGACGACTTCGAGATCCAGTCTGTTACGGAAGGAAAGGAAGCGATGGGATCCGCCCTCGTGAAGCTCCGCAAGGACGGCAAGCTGTATTCCGGCAAGGGCATTTCAACCGATATCATCGGTGCGTCCATTCGCGCTTATCTCAGCGCGGCGAATAAGATCGCCTACGAGGAGGAATAACATGAAACTCTCATTCTCTACGAAAGGGTGGCACGACTCCTCTTTTGACGATTTCTGCTCCCTCGCGGTCGATCTCGGCTTCGACGGTGTGGAACTCCACAATATCCACAATCGACTTTTTACCGATAAGGACGGCGCTTTCCACGATTACGCGGCGGCGGCGACCCTTCGTAATCTCTATCTGAAGAAACTCACGATTCCTTGTATCGACGCGATCTGCGATGTCGCAGACGAGAAAAAGGCCTCCGAAGCGGAGGAAGAGATCCTGAAATGCGTGGAGATCGCGAAGAATCTCAAGATCCCCTATCTTCGCGTACGTGCCGAAGCGCACGAGGACAAGGCGGCGGCGACCGAAGCGGTCAAGGCACTTATCGCTCGCGTCCTTCCGGTGGCGGAGAAGGCGAAGGTCACCATCTTGATGGAGACGGCGGGGCTCTATACTTCCAGTGCGGATCTGCGTGATCTCTTGCAGAGTTTCGCTTGCGACTCCTTCTCGGCGCTGTGGAATTTCTCCGCGGCATATTTCGGTTCGTCCGAGCTCCCCGAGACGGTGATTCAGAACCTCGGCGCTTATGTCAAGCACGTGCATTTGAACGATGCGCGCAAGGGAGATCAAGGGACGGAATACTGCTTGCTCGGCGAGGGAGATCTCCCCATCAAGGAGATGATGGCGGCGCTCCGTTCGGTGAATTACGACGGCTTCCTGTCGCTCGTTTGGAATCCCGAGTGGTGTCCCGAGCTCAGCGATATCGAAGTGATTTTTTCGCAGTTCGCGAGCTATATGAAACAGTTCGGCGATACGGCGAAAGGAGAGCATTCTCTCTATTATAATAATCGTCATACCGGACGTTTCGTTTGGAAGAAGGAAGCTTTGATTGACGAGACCTTCCCGTCGGTCCTCGATCGTATGTGCGAAGAGTTTCCTGATCAATATGCTTTCAAATATACCACCCTCGACTACACGCGCACCTATACCGAGTTCCGCAGAGACGTGGACGAATGCGCTCGCGCGCTTGTCGCGCTTGGCGTGAAGGCGGGCACGCACGTCGCCGTTTGGGCGTCAAACGTGCCGCAATGGTATATCACCTTCTGGGCGACGGTGAAGATCGGCGCGGTCCTCGTGACGGTGAATACGGCGTACAAGATCCATGAGATCGAGTACCTTTTGAAACAGTCCGATACCCACACCCTCGTGATGACCGAAGGGAATAAAGATATCAGCTACGGCAAGATCGTGGCGGAGCTCTGCCCCGAACTCGCGGAGAAGAAGGCGGGCGCGCCCCTCCACGCGAAGAGGCTCCCCTTCTTGAGAAACGTCATTACGGTCGGTTACAGGCAGAAGGGCTGTCTCACTTGGCAGGAAGCCTTGAAGCGGGCGGACGAAGTCAAGCAGGAGACTATCCTTGCGATGGCGGCGGCTGTGAATAAGCACGACGTGTGTAATATGCAGTACACCTCCGGCACGACCGGCTTTCCCAAGGGCGTCATGCTCACCCACTACAATATCGTAAATAACGGCAAATCCATCGGCGACCGCATGGATCTCTCCACTGCGGACCGCATGATGGTGCAGGTGCCGATGTTCCACTGCTTCGGCATGGTGCTCGCGATGACCGCCACGATGACGCATGGCGGCACCTTGCTCCCCTTGCCGTATTTCTCCCCCAAGCCGGCGCTTGCCTGCATCCATAACGAGCACATCACGGCATTCCATGGCGTGCCCACGATGTTTATCGCGATGCTCGAGCATCCCGACTTCCCCAAGACGGATTTCTCCTATATGCGCACCGGCATCATGGCGGGCTCTCCTTGCCCGATTTCCGCGATGAAAGACGTCGTCGAGAAGATGCATATGACCGAGATCACCATCGTGTACGGACAGACCGAAGCGTCGCCCGGCTGCACGATGAGCTCCACCGACGATCCCGTCGAAGTGCGTGTCGCGACTGTCGGCAGACCTCTCCCCGAGATCGAGTGTCGCATCGTGAATCCCGAGACGGGTGAAGATTGCCCTGACGAAGTGACGGGTGAATTCCTTGCGCGCGGATACAACATCATGAAAGGGTACTACAAGATGCCCAAGGCGACAGAAGCCGCGATCGATAAAGACGGTTGGCTCCATACGGGCGACCTCGCTTGCCGCACACCGGAAGGGAATTTCCGCATCACCGGCAGACTGAAGGATATGATCATCCGCGGCGGTGAGAATATCTATCCCAAGGAGATCGAAGAATTCATCTATACCCATCCGAAGGTTTCGGACGTGCAGGTTATCGGCGTGCCGGACGAGCAGTACGGCGAAGAGATCATGGCGTGCATCATCTTGAAAGAAGGAGAGACGATGACTCCCGACGAGATGAAGGCCTATATCGGCGCGAATATGGCGCGTCACAAGGTTCCGAGATACGTGGACTTCGTGGACACCTTCCCGATGAATGCCGCCGGTAAGATCTTAAAGTATAAGATGCGCGAGGATGCGATCGAGAAGCTGGGATTGCAGAAGGCGTCCAAGATAGTGACAGCCTGATTTGGCGGCGAATAAGGGCGCACCTGCTTTGTTTCTGTCTTCGCGTAGGCGAAATCACGTACAAGGAGTACGCTCATTCGTCTCCGCTCGCCGAGCCTCGCATTTGCACTCTTCTTCGCCGCCAAATGGGCGTATGGAGAATGGATCGGCGGTAAAGGTTTTTCTAATGCGGAATGAAGGGTCGCTTCGCTCCGAAGGGAAGGAAGGGACGAGGAAAACGCAGATAAAAGGCGCCGCCGATAACCATTCGGAACGATGAGGTGCTTCGCTCTTGATCGGATCGAAGCACTTTTTATAAAAAAAGAATACAATAAAAAGACAGCGGAGAATTGTGTAGAGGCAAGCGCACACCGAAGAGGCGGGGCTGAGCGTACTCCTTGTACATGATGCCAGACGATGCGGTAAGAAACGCAGTATATGCGCCGTTATACGCTGTCGAAAAGAGAAAATGGTAAATCTGACGGTCGGCAAACCCTATCGAGTCATATTGAGGTATATCTTACCTCTCTTTTTGAGTGTGGTTTTTCAGCAAATATATAATATTGCGGACAGCGTCGTTGCGGGGAAGTTTATCGGCGAAGAGGCGCTTGCGGCAGTGGGAAACAGCTACGAGATCACCCTCGTGCTGCTCGCCTTTGCTTTCGGATGCAATATGGGCTCCTCCATCGTGACGGCGAAGCGCTTCGGCGCGGGCGATCTCACCGAGATGAAGAGCGGGATCCGCACTTCGCTCTTCACCACCCTTGCCGTGACGCTCGTGCTGATGCTCGTCGGATTCCTGACGGCGAGGCCCTTGCTTCGCCTCCTCAATACCCCCGCCGAGATCATGGGAGACAGCCTCGCTTATCTCTATATCTATCTCGCGGGACTATTATTCCTTTTCTTCTACAACGTGTCAACCGGTATCTTCGCCGCTCTCGGCGATTCGGTGACTCCCTTTATCTTCCTCGTGATCTCTTCGGTCGCGAACGTGGTCATGGATATCCTCTTCGTGGCAGTCTTCAAGATGGGCGTGCGCGGTGTGGCGTGGGCGACCTTTATCTGTCAGGGGGCGTCTTCCGTCGCGGCGCTATTCACTCTCTTTCGACAGCTCCGTAAGATCAAGACCCCGGAGAAGCCCAAAATGTTCTCACGTGTGGCCTTGCGAGATTTCTTGCTGGTCGGCGTCCCGAGTACCTTGCAACAGAGCTTCATCTCGGTGGGGAATATCGCTCTTCAGGGACTGATCAATACCTACGGCACTTCCACGATCGCGGGCTATGCCGCGGCGGTCAAATTCAATAATTTCGCCGTCACGAGTATGCACCAGGTGGGAAACGGCGTGTCGAATTACACCGCTCAGAACCTCGCGGCGGGGAAGAATCCCCGAATCAAGGAAGGATTCAAATGGGGTGTGGTGATCGCCGCCTGCATCGGCTTACTCTTTTTCTTCGTGTACTTCTTCTTCAATCGGCAGATCATGCTTCTCTTCTTAAACCGCGAGAGTACGGAAGCGATTGAAGTGGGGCACTTCTTCCTCACCACCGTTTCGCCTTTCTACGTCGTGATTTCGGGTAAACTGGTCGCGGATGGCGTACTGCGAGGGAAGGAAAAAATGGGGCTCTTTATGATCAGCACCTTCACCGACCTCACTCTCCGCGTGGGGCTTGCCTTCGCCTTTGCGTCCTTTATGGGGTCGCGCGGGATATGGTGGGCTTGGCCCATCGGCTGGGGCGTCGCGCTTATCTTGTCCGTTGCCTTCTGCTTCGTGGGGAAGGGGAAAGGATCGAGAAGAAAGGCATCCGACTCACCCGCTTCTTGACGTCGAAATCAACACAATAATTCCTTGAAAGTGTCGGATATTTCCGTTTTTTTACTTTGCTATTTTTTTGATAGAATGTGCTTGGATAATTTTCTATTTCGACAAAGAACAGATCATCCCACGTTTTAAGAGGTGAAAAGGTGCAAATCAAGTGATCTATACTCAAAGACCGAGGAGAAAGGTACAGACACACGGCTCGAATCAATAAAAAAATGAGAGCGTGGAGAGGGGGTGCAGAGATGAGACGCAACGAAAAAATCCCACAGGCGCGTACTCCTTGTACGTAACTGTGGGATTTTGAGTTGGAGCAAAATATATGTGCCGCTATCCGCGCTCGCTTTATTTGACGAGGCCTTTTTGAAGCAGAAGCTGTGCAATCTGCACCGCATTCGTCGCCGCACCCTTGCGGATATTGTCCGCGACCACGAAGAGGTTGCATCCGCTCTCCACGCTGAAGTCGAGGCGGATACGACCGACGTACACTTCGTCGTGGTTCTCGGCGTAGATCGGCATCGGGTATTTGGCGTTCTTGTCGTCGTCCACGAGGATGACGTTCGGGAAGGAGGCGAGCGCCTCTTTGATCCCTTCCAAGGTGCAGGGTTTGTCGAATTCGAGGTTTATACTCTCGCTGTGCCCGTGGAAGACGGGGACACGGACGGTAGTCGCGGTGACGCGAAGGTCGGGCCTGCCTAGGATCTTCCTCGTCTCGTTGATCATTTTCTCCTCTTCCTTGGTGTAGCCATTGTCGAGGAAGACGTCGATCTGCGGGATCACGTTTCCGAAGATGGGGTAGGGGAACTTCTTGGGAGCCACGCCCTCGATGCCCTCCTTGAGGTCCATATATCCCTGTACGCCGGCGCCGCTGACTGCCTGATAGGTGGAGTACACCACGCGCTTGATGTGATACTTCTCGTCTAGGGGCTTCAAGGCAAGCATTGCCTGAATGGTGGAGCAGTTCGGATTCGCGATGATGCCGTGATTCCAGTCGACGTCGTCGGGGTTTACCTCTGGCACGACGAGGGGCACGTCCTTATCCATGCGCCACTGACTGCTGTTATCCACGACGATGGCGCCCTGAGAAGCGAAGATGGGAGCGAAGGTCTTGCTGACCGAACCGCCCGCGCTGAAGAGCGCGATATCCACCTGAACCTTCTTGACGTTCTCTTCGGTGAGCTCGATCACGGTGTGGGGCTTGCCCATGAAGTCGATGACCTTGCCTGCGCTCTTGGCACTGGCGAAGAGATAATAATTCTCCACGGGGAGCTTGCGCTCCGCGAGGACTTCCAGAAATTTGTTGCCGACCATGCCGGTCGCGCCGACGACGGCGAGATTGATTTTCTTCATACTGCCTCCGAAAAATGATAGCGCTATGCGCTGTTTCTGCCTTAAATGCTAACAAAAAAAAGAAAGAATGTCAAAGAATTGACTTATATTTAGTTTGATATTTTATAAATTTCGTGTAAAATAACTGCAGGAGTGATTATGAGCAGAGTTGATTTGTTGATGAAGTTAACTATCGATAAAGACAAGCGCACGAACAAAGGGGAAGTGGAGCAGCACTCGGTCAAGCACGCGATGAGCGTCTTCTCGGACAATCTCAGGCGGATGCTTCTGATCAATCTGATCTACGCCGCGATCTTCGCCTTGCCCTTCCTTTTCTGCGTTTTCGTTTGGCCGATGCTCGCGAAGAATTATTTCTTCAGTTCCGATCAGTATAATTTCATCGGACAGATCGGCATCGGATATCCCGGCGTGGTGAATACGATGGCGGAAGGGTACAAGGTGCTCTTCGATCACTATTTCCACCTTTACATCCCCGTGCTCTCGGCGTCTATCGTGCCGATGGTCTTCGGGCTCTCGGGCGTCTTCCACTGTATGCGCGGCTATATGTGGGGAGAGAGCGTTCGCCCCGTGAAGAGCTTCTTCCGCGGGATCAAGAAGCTGTGGGCTCCCTTCCTTGCGGTGGCTCTCTTCTTCGGTGCCTTTATGTGCGGGATCTTCTACGGTGCGTTCTGGCATATCGGTCTCTTGAAGACGACCGGTGCGACGGGCGGCTCTTGGACTCTCTTCATCTTCCTGATCCTTTTCGCTTGGATCGCCGTGACCATCCTGTGCTATCTCCTGCCGATGTTCGCGTGCTATCGTTTCAAGATGAAGGACGCTTTGAAGAACAGCGCTCTTTTGTCTGTCATCCTGTGGCCGACGGCGCTCTTTACCTCGGCTTTCACGATCGGCGTCTTTATGCTCGCACTTTTGAATAATTTCTTCAATTACATCTTCGCGATTCTTTTCCTCGCGATCGGGTTCGTCTTCTTGGCGGGACTGTGGACCAGTTGTGCGCAGAAGGCTTTCGGCAATTACATCCTGCCGCAGTATGAGAGCGAGCAGTCGGGCGGCAAGCTCCGCATCGAGGCGCGTCGCGGCGTGAACCCCTACAAGGAAGCGAAGGCGAAGAAGAAGGCGCAGGCGAATACCGCGATCGGCAAGGCGAATCAGCTTCGTGCCGGCGACAGCGCGGATAAGGAAGCGCAGACGCAGCAGGCAACTACCCTCACCAAGAAGAAAAAGCTCCCGACCAAGAGAGTCTCGTATAAGAGGAAAAAGTAAGCTATGGACAGCATCGCAAAGGCACTCGTATTTGACGGACAAGTGAAGGTGGTCGCATTCAAGACCACCGATCTTGTAAATGAGGCGATTCGTTTGCACGGACTCTCCCCGCTCGCAGCGGAAGCTCTCGGCAAGGTGCTCACCATCGCGGCGTATATGTCGGGTGAGCTCAAGGGAGAGAAAGAGAAACTCAGCGTGCACGTGCAAGACAAGGGGGATCTCGGCTCGATCATCGTCGCGGCTGACAGCGGCGCAAAGGTCAGAGGTTACGTCCAGCATCCGGACGCCACCCTTCCTCCGCTCGGCAACGGCAAGCAGGATCTCTTCAAGGGGATCGGCAGCGACGGATTCATCACGGTGATCAAAGATCTCGGACTCAAAGATCCTTACGTCGGCAAGACCGAGCTCGTCAGGGGAAATCTCGAGGAGGATTTCGCTTGGTATTTCACCCGCAGTGAGGGTTCGCCCACCGCGCTCGCCTTGGAGACCTTGATCGGAGAGGATGGCACCTGCCTTTCTTCGGGCGGCGTGCTCGTGCAACCCATGCCGGGCTGTCCGGAGCATATCCTCGTCGTGGTGGAGGACATCGTCTCTTCCTTCGCGAATATCGGAGAGATCCTGAAAGGGAAAGAGCCTTCCGACATTTTGAAGGACTATTTCGGGCATTTCGAGATCGATTATTTCCCCGAGATCACTCCTCTCTATCGCTGCAAGTGCAGTCGCGAGCAGATGAGCAACGCGGTGATTTCTCTCGGAAGGGGGGACTCCGTGAACCTTCTCATGGAGCGTGGCGAGATCGAAGTGATCTGTCATTTCTGCGGGAAAAAGTACATATTCAATAAACAAGACGTCATCGACATTTGGAGAAAATATGATCATAAAGTTTGATCAATCCCCCGAAGATTATTTCCGACTCTCCCGTAGCGCATACGAGAGAGGGGAGCTCGATCGGGCTTTGATTTACGCCGAAAAGGCAGTTCGCGGCAAGGGAACGACAGAGTACAGACTCTCCCTTGCCGAAATTTTTCTGTCGATGGAACGCTTTTCCGAGGCGGCGGATACCCTGATCGAAGCCATGCTTTTCGGGAAGGGGAGACGAGAGGAGCTTTACGACCTCATGAGTCGTGCGACGGGCGGTATGGGCCGCTTCTACGAGTCTTTGTATTACATCGCGAAGAAGGCGCACCTCGAAGGGGATGATGCCGCACTCGACGCGATGGACGAGGTCATGCAGGAGATGATCTCCGCAGAAGAAGGTAAGCCGCTCTCTCCCAAAGAGAATTTCTTCATCGTGGGGAAGGAAGTGAAAGATCCTTCTTCCGAATTGGCGCGCGCTTCTTTCGCCCTGCATCAAGGGGACGCGGAACGGGCGCTCTCTCTTGCGTCCAAGGTGAGTAAAGACTCTGAGTACTATCCCGACGCGCAACAAATCTGTCTGAAAGCCTATCTTTTGGCGGAGAAGGAGCGCCTCGCGATCGAGAAGGCGGAGGAGATCCTCTCTGCCGATCCGAAGGACGCTTTTGCTTTGTACGTCTTGGTAGATCGCTTTAAGAAGAAGGAATATCTGCCCATGCTGAAAGAGGCGGAAGGGGATCCCGCCGAACTCTTTTACGCGGTGACGGCGGCGGAGTCGATGGGTGAGCACGAGATCGCGGGGATCCTCGCGGACAAGCTCGTTCTGGAGAATCCCTATGCGGCGGAAGGATATTTTGTGGCGGCGGCAGTCGCTCTGAACGGTGGAAACAAGGCAAGAAGCGTCGATCTCTTGAAGAAGCTCTTCTCTCTGCACGCGAAGTATCCCGCCGCGGTGATTCTGAAAGGATGGGATAAGCTCAAGAGCGTCGAAGTGTCTTTCGCGGGGCAGATGCCGCAATCGGTGATCCGCATCTTGCGCGCCTATATCCGCAAGGGAGCGAAAGATTCCGAAGCCTTCGTGCACTCCATGCTTACCGACGGAGATTTCCGCGCGGCGGTCCTCCTCCTCTTCGAGGAGAACGACGAGGAAGTGGTGGGGAATCTCGTCACCTTCTTCGGACTGGAAGAGAATAAGCAGGTGGATGCCTTCTTCCGCAAACTGCTCTTGAAGACGAGCGTCTCTCCCTTGGTAAAGCGGGCGATCCTCGCCGAACTTCTTTATCGAAAGGATAAGGGCAAGATCCTCTTCGTGCAGTCTGCCGTACCCGTCAGAGTCTCTTGCGCGAAACCCGAACTCTTTTCCTTTTATCCGGAACCATTGAAGGAAGCCTACGTCAATATCCTCTCTTTTGTCGTGAGCTTGACCGATCGGCGCTGTGAGAGGGAGATCGCCGATCTCGCCGACAAGGCGCTGGAGCTGGGCGATCTTATCCGGAAAGAAAGGGCGGAGAATATCGGCGCGGCATTTCTGCGCCTTCTGATCGAAGATTCTTTGATTCCTTCTCCCCATCCGCATTCGCAAGACGCTTCCCTTCTCATTATGAGCCGTATCTTTGGGGTGACGCGCATATCGAAGAATAAGGTATCGGCTTTGGTCCGAGCGTTGAAAAGGATTTGATTCTCATTGAAGTCGGGAGCTCCCGACTTTTTTATGCAAGCGCAGGAAAAGTAAAGCATATAAATCACCATGAAGAGCCTTTTTGAGGGAGGGAAACGGGCGGCTCTCTTCGTGGGTGCCGTCGTTGGGGCGGGATTTGCCACAGGGCAGGAGATCCGCCTCTTTTTCGCGGAGGACGGGGTAGCGAACCTCGTGATCGCCTCTCTCTTTATGGCGATCTGTGCTTACGCTTTTCTTGAGCTCGGCGCCCTACGCATCAGGTGGAATCCTTCGGTCCTGCTCGTGACAGACACTGCGATCACCCTCTCTTCCTTAGCGGTATATGCGGCAATGATCGCCGCGGCGGAAGGAGTGCTTTATGAGTTGACGGGTGTAAGCAATCTCTCCATCCTGCTTGCGGTCGGATTGCTCTTTGTGAGCTCGGAACGCATCGGGTGGATCTCTTCTCTGAATCTTATCGCGGTGCCCTTGATGACGGCGATCATCGTGGTAGTCGGCTTGCGCGGAGGGAGCGGAAGCGGCGGGGCGGTGCATCTTCTGCGCTCTTTCGCGTACGGCGGCATGAATCTCCTCTTTTCGGGCGCGCTGATGATGAAAGAAGGGGAGCGCATCACGCGAAAAGAAAGGCTCATCGCAAGTTTGATCGCGGGGGCGGTGATCTTTCTCCTGCTTCTCTTCATGTATCGAAGCGTCGGCGGACGTGGTGAGGGAGAGATGCCCTTCCTCCTCGCGGCGCGCGACGCGGACATGGGGAAGCTCGCTTCCGTCGCGCTTCTTCTTGCGATTCTCACGACGATGGCGAGCTGTGCCTATCTCGTGACCGATCGCTTGACTCTCCTTTTCGGGGATCGGAGTCTCGTCGCGCCCGCCGTCGTCCTTCTGGGGATTCTCGTGGCGCAATGGGGATTCCAAGATATCGTGCGGACCACCTATCCCGTCGTCTCGTATCTCGGACTGGCGGCGTCTGCGCTCGCTCTCCTTCTATGGGGAATCTCTCTCTTTCGCTACGAAAAAGTTGATAAACCATTCGATTCGTAATATAATGAGTACGATATGAAGTATGTCAAACTGACTTTTCTTTATTTCAAGAATCGGCATTTTCGGAAGATCATGCTCTTGTGCTTGCTCCCTGCGGTGGCGCTTGCCTTTTTGAAGAGCTTCTCCAAGACGGCGACCTATATCCTGCATTTTGAGGGTGTGCAAGGGAAGTTCTCGGAGATTTTCCGTCTCAGCACCCGCTTTGGTTGGCAGAGTATGTTGCGCGGCGCGGCGGGGGTGCTCTTGATCTCTCTTATTTCCGCTTATGTGATCGGCACGATCATTCGACACATGCGCACCGGTCGCTTCGATTTGACGCGCTTTACTACCTGCGTGAACGATAATTTCCTGGCGGTCTTCCGCTTGGCAGTGGTGACGGCGATCTTCTTGATCCTCTTCGGACTCTTGAATTCTCTCTTTATCTTCCTGTGGAGTAAGGTCGTGCGGAGGACGGCTTGGCTGGTCGTCGTGCTCAGCGTGATCAGTATGCTTCTTCTTTTCATGGTGCTGAACGCCCTCTTTGCGGCGCTCACGCTGTGGGTTCCCGCGATGACCATCACCGGACAGCCGGCATTCCCTTCTCTCGCCACCTCGATTCGCGAGACCAAGGCGCACGGCTTCCGCTGCTTCTATTTCGGCGTGCTCCTGCCTCTGATCCCCGGATTCATTGTGGAGTATTTGCTCTCCTTGACCGGCATAAACGTCCTGCTATTTTTCGGGGACGTGATCCTTTACTATATCATTTTGTTGTATTACCCCGTGTTCTCGCTGTCCGCTTATTTCGACATCCTCGATTTGGATCGCGAAGATCTTCTCGAGAAGAATCGGTGGTAAGGAGGACCTATGGCTATTAAACACAGCACAAGCATCTTCATCGCGCGCTTCGGCTTGGTGTATAAAATCGTGATTTACTTCCTCATCGTGGGGCTCATCGTCGCGGCGATCTCGATGGCGGTGCTTGCGCCCGCGATCTCGGAGATCTTGGGGGAGATGCGTGCGACCGAGTCCTTCGCTCATTTCAAAGAGGGACTGAGCAAGCTCTTCCACGGCAACGGTGAATTTTTGGAGGAATTCCGCATCGCGGCGCAGTCCTTCGACGACATCGGCAAGGTGATGGAGACCTGCCGATCGCAGGTGACGATGTGTATCGTGACCGCGGTGATCGCTTTCTTCGTCATGATGTTTCTTCTCGCGATCTCCTTCCTGCCTTTCTCCGATATCATCTCGAACTTTATGAGCAGTAAGTCGGATTACGGCTTCATGAGCAATCTCGTCGCCAATGCGGGGCGGGCGGTGCTCTTCGCGCTCTTCTATACCTTTACCGTCTTCTTGGCTTCGGTGGGGATCTTCGTCTTTTCCGCTTGGCTGTGCATTCGTATGCTCGGCGCGATCGGGATATTCGCTCCGACTGTCGCCTATCTGATCTTGCATCTCCTCTTGAGCCTTCGTTCCGCTTTGATTGCGGGGTGGCTTCCGGCGGTGGTCGTGGAGAAATGCAACGTGCCGAAAGGCTTCGTCGTGGGATTACGCGCGATCGGGAAGAAGTTTCCCCGCGCTTTCTGGACCTTCTTTTTCCTGAATCTGATCACGGCGACTCTGGTCCCGCTCTTCGGGCTTTTGACCTTTGGGATCGGATTCATCATCGCGATTCCCTCGGCGTTTATTCTCTATCGAATCGCGGAGCTGGTCCTCTATTACGACGCGAAATCTTACCGTTATTACGTGGACAATCAGACGGTAAAAGAGTGATCGCTTTTAAGCGATCGGCTTGATCAAAGAATTTTCAAAAAGGGAAATTAAAGATACTTTTCGCTATCTTGCAGGGCGGCTTTTATGGTTTGATCCATATCGAGATAGGCGTAGCTCCCCAGCCTTCCGCCAAAAATCACGTCGGGGCGAGTCTTTTTCAGCTCGCGATACTTTTCATAGAGTGAATTGTTTAGAGAATCATTGATCGGGTAATAGGGCTCGCCGCCGGGGCGGTAGGGGGCGCTGTATTCGCGCGTCACGAAGGTGTGCGGCAGGTCCCTGTCCTCGAAATACTTGTGCTCGATGGTGCGGGTGTAGGGCACCTCTTTCGCGGTGTGATTCACCACGGCGCAGGGCTGATGATGAGGGCAGGAGAGGCGTTCGGTCTCGAAGCGCAGACTGCGGTAGGCGAGGGCGCCGAAACGATAGTCGAAGAAGCGATCGATCTCTCCGCTGTAAACCGTTCTGTCCGCGATGTTCGGATGGGTCTTGACGAAGGAGAAATAGTCGGTCTCGAGGAGCACTTCCGATCCTTTTAGAAGTTTCTCGACGAGAGGGGTGTAGCCTCCTTCGGGGATCCCCTGAAAGGGATCGTTGAAGTAATTATTATCGTAAGTGAAGCGCAGAGGAAGCCTCTTGATCAGGAAGGGGGGTAATTCGGAGCAGGGTTTCCCCCACTGCTTCTCGGTGTAGCCTTTGACGAGCTTTTCATAGATGTCCCGCCCGACGGAGAGGAGCGCTTGCTCTTCGAGATTGTTTGGGGTGGTGATGGGAAGACCTTTGATCTGCGACGCGATGATACGCTTCGCTTCTTCGGGCGTCTTAATCCCCCACATCTCGGAAAAGGTGTGCATATTGAAGGGCAGGTGATAGATCTCGCCGTGATACTCTGCGAGCGGAGAATGCAGATATGGGCGGAAGGTGGCGAAGCGAGATACGTAATCCCAAACGGCAGGATCGGCGGTATGAAAAATGTGCGCGCCGTAGCGGTGGATTAAGATGCCTTCCTTCTCTTCGGTATAGGCATTTCCGCCGACGTGGACGCGACGATCGATCACGAGACAGCGCTTGCCTCGCTTGGTCGCCTCTTGGGCGAAGACGGCGCCGTACAGTCCGGCTCCCACGATCAAAAAGTCATATTTCCGCATTTTCACGATCCTTCGGGATGATTCTTCGCATCCGATATACACTATATACCATAAAGAAGCATCTTTTGTCAATCGGGAGAAGGCGGGAGCCCTCTTTCTCGTGAAATGGCAAAAATTGACTGAAATAAATCGGGGGTTACGGGTTGACAACAAGCGATCGACGGCGTATAATGGGCATAGATACGAACATTTGTTCGCATTTTTTTTGGTGAGGGTATGGAGAAGAATCGGCAGTACTTTTGCGTGGATATGAAGTGCTTTTATGCGTCGGTGGAGTGCGCGGAGCGGGGGCTCAATCCTTTCGAGGTGCCTCTTGTCGTCGCGGACGAGACGAGAGGGAAGAATGCTCTTTGTTTGGCGATCTCTCCCAAACTGAAGTCACTCGGCGTACGCAATCGCTGCAGGCTCAGCGAGATCCCGAAAGGGATCGATTATCTGATCGCCAAGCCGCGGATGCGCCTCTATATCGATTACGCTGCCCGTATCTACGGGCTCTATCTCCGACATATGGACAAATCGGATATTCACGTGTACTCCATCGACGAGTCTTTTATCGATGTGACTGATTATCTGAAGATTTATCACAAGGAGCCGCGGGAGTATGCGAAGTTTTTGATCGATTTGATTGCGCGGGAGCTCCGTATCCCCTCGACCGTGGGGATGGGAAGCAATCTCTATCTCGCGAAGATCGCTTTGGATATCACCGCGAAGCACAGCAAAGAGCACATCGGGTATCTGGACGAAGAGAAATACCGAAGGGAGCTGTGGGAGCACAGACCGATCACCGATTTTTGGCAGATATCGGTGGGGACGGCGAGGCGGCTCGCACACTACGGATTATACGATATGCGGAGCGTCGCCGAGGCGCCGGAAGAGCTTTTATACAGGGCGTTCGGGGTGAATGCCGAGCTCCTCATCGATCACGCTTGGGGGCGGGAGAGTTGCACGATTCGGGATATTAAGGCTTATCGGAGCAAATCGCATTCTCTCTCGTCATCACAGATATTGCCGAGAGATTACACCTTCGAGCAGGCTAGGCTCGTGATGACCGAGATGACCCTCGAAGTGTGCCGTCGGATGATGGAGAAGCGAGTGATCGCGGGAAGCGTCTCTCTCTTCGTGGGGTATTCTTTCGGGAGCATCGCACCGACGGGCGGCGCCACGCGATTGAGAGAGAGGACGGCGGTCTTCTCTGTGATTCGCCCCTATGTGGGGAAGCTCTTCGACGAGTACGCGGCGCGAGATGTCCCGATCCGTCGGCTGGGGATCTCTTTCGGCGAGATTTCGGACGAAGGAAACGAGGGGTACGACCTCTTCACCGATCCGACGAAGATCGAGAAGGAGAAGCGGGCAGAGCATACGGTGCTGGAGATTCGGCGCAAGATGGGGAAGAACGCATTACTCCGTGGGATGGATTTGATGGACGGCGCCACCGCGATCGAGCGGAACGGCATGATCGGCGGACATAAAGCATAGATGGGGACTTGTAGGGAGGCCGTAGGGAGAATGGCGACTTTTGTAGGCGCTCAAGAAGAGAAGAAATGAATCGGCAGGATCGTGCGAAACAGTTTCTCCCTTTCGACGCGATGAAGGGATTACAGGAAGCCTTGGAGCGAGAAGAAGAGCGGCTCAGCCGCGAGGAAAGGACCGAGCTCGGAGAGGAGGACGCGGAGGTGCTCTCCCGTCTTCTCTCGCGGCTTGCTCGCGGGGTGTATGTCGATATGGAATGGTATCTCGGGGGGCACTACGTGAGGCGACGCGGCAAAGTCACGGAGATCGATTTTATCATGCGAGTCCTTTCTCTCGAAGGAGAGAAAATTTATTTTGACGACATTCGAAGGCTTGAAATAATCTCTTCGCATTCTTAAAGGGGACGACACACCGCGCCGAAGGCGTTTCCTATTTTTTATCTCGCGAGAAAGTCTTGACTTTTCTTTCTCTTCGGCGATACAATAAACGCGGCGGGGAAGAGGGGCTTCCCTTAGAAGGGAAGCAGGCGAGTTTCGCGCGGAAGAAGGAAGATATCACGGGATGAAGGAAGCGTTTTTCGATTGCTACGATTTGGTGGTTTATCAGATTTATCCGAGGAGTTTCAAGGATTCGAACGGAGACGGGATCGGGGATCTCCCCGGCATTCTTTCCGAATTGGATTACATAAAGTCGCTCGGCGTAAACGCCATCTGGCTCTGCCCCATTTTCAAGAGTCCGCAGTGTGATAACGGTTACGATATCTCCGATTATAGGGAGATCGATCCGATGTACGGCACGATGGCGGACTTCGATCGTCTGCTCGACGCTGCCCACGAGAAAGGGATCAAGATTATTTTGGATTTCGTGGCGAATCACACTTCGAGTGAGCACGAATGGTTCCGTCAAGCGCGGTCGTCCCGCACGAATCCCTATCACGATTACTATTACTGGGCGGAGGCGCCCCTCACAGACTGGCGCGCGGAGTTCGGTGGCAGCGCATGGGAGTATAACGAGGCCACGAAGGAGTACTATCTGCATTCCTTCGCCGTGGGACAGCCCGACGTCAATTGGACTAATCCCAAAGTGCGGGAAGAGTATAAAGCTATCGTGGATTTTTGGGTCAAAAAGGGGGTAGACGGCTTCCGTTGCGACGTGCTCGATCATATTTCCAAGGATTTCGAGAAGGGGATGAGGCGAAACGGCCCCCTTCTGCACGAATATATCCGCGAGGTCTTCGGCAGAGATCATCTCCTCTCCCTCTTCACGGTGGGAGAAGCAGAGACGACCGAGGAGAGCATCCTTGCCACCTGCGGACAGGACAGGCGGGAGCTTAAGAGCGTCTTCCAATTCTCGCATTTGGCTGTCGGTAGACAGGGCAGGTATACGCCCGTGCCGCACCGATTGGACGAGGTGAAGGAGATCTTGATGCATTGGCAGCGCTTCACGGCGAAGCACGATCTCTTGTACGTCTTACTTACCGATAATCACGATAGACCTTGGTTCAATTCCCGCGTCGGAAATGACGGCGATTTGCGCTATGAGAGCGCGACGAATATCGCGACGATGGTCTATCTCCTGAAGGGAATTCCCTTCCTTTACGAAGGGCAGGAGATCGGTTGTGCGAATTCGCATTTTCCCGATCTATCCGCTTTTAATGACGTGGAATGCTTGGGATATTATCGGGAGATGCAAGGGAAAGTCAGCGAAGAGAAACTCCTGGAGGAGATCAATTTCGGCAGTCGCGACAATACCCGTCGTCCCTTCGCGTGGGACGCTTCTCCGACGCACGGGTTCACCTCCGCGCCCGCGCCTTGGCTCCCATACGCTTCGCGAAGCGACGAGATCAACCTCGAAAAGGATCTTAAAAGCGAGAAGTCGATTTGCTCGTATTATCGGGAACTCTTCGCCCTGCGACAAGCCCATAATGCTCTTCGTTACGGAGAGTGTCGGCAGTGGCAAATGCGTAAAAAGGATTGCTGTATCTATTCCCGCGAGCGCGGAGAGGATAAGATCCTCGTCGTCTGCAATTTCGAGAATGCGCAGCGGATAGACGGGCTTCCGAAAGGCAAATTGCTTTTGTCCAATTATCATCGTTCGGGTGGTCCGAACGGCAAATACGCACCCTATGAATGCGCGGTTTACGCGCTTGAAGAATAGACGGGAGAGAACTATGTTATACGATCAAAGCAAAACGAAACAATTATCCGACGAACTCTTCAAGAACCCGACCTCCGAATACAGAGGCGCTCCCTTTTGGTCTTGGAATGACGTGCTTGACGAGGCGGAATGCGTCCGTCAGGCGGGGATCTTCCGCGAGATGGGATTCGGCGGCTATCATATGCACCCCCGCATGGGACTCGCGACCCCCTATCTCGGCGAGAAATTCAATTCCTGCGTCAAAGCCTGCGTGCAGGACGCGAAGGAGAAGGGGATGCTCGCCTGGTTATACGACGAAGATCGCTATCCGTCGGGATTTGCGGGCGGCGTCGTGACGAAGGACGGCAGATTCCGCAGAAGAGGGCTCTTCTTTACGACGAAGAAGCGGGCGGAGGACGCCACCTATCTGTCGGGCAGACAAGCGGGGGGCGCGCGCCTTCTTGCGACCTATGCTCTGCGCTTCCGCCTGGGGAAATGCGTGGGATATAAGAGGCTGAAGGCGGGAGAGAGATGCCCCGGCAAGATTTTTTACGCCTATCTCGTCGTGGACGAACCCACCGACGGATTCAATCAATGCGGCTACGTGGACACCCTCTCGAAGGAGGCGCTCGACGCTTTCGCCGAGTACACCTACGGCACCTATCAATCCATCGTCGGCGAGGAGTTCGGCAAGACGATTCCCGCGATCTTCACCGACGAACCGCAGATGAAGTTTGCTTCTCCCTTCAAGAATTCGCACTTCGCCAAAGAAGCGATCCTTCCTTGGACGGACGACCTCGCGGAAGGATACGAGAAGACCTTCGGCGTCGATCTCTTGGACAAGCTCCCCGAGCTCTTCTTCGACTTGGATTCTCCCACGCTGTATCGCACGAGATACACCTATCACATCTATCGCACCGAGCGCTTCGCCCAAGCCTTCTCGGATAATCTCGGCAAGCGCGCCGCTGCCCTCGGCATCCATCTTACGGGGCACCTTATGGAGGAGCCCGCCCTCGGCACCCAGTGCGTGGCTGTGGGCGAGACGATGCGACATTATAAGCACTTCGGCTTGCCGGGCATCGATATGCTCTGCGGCAGGCACGAATACACGACGGCGAAACAGACCGAATCGGTCGTGCGTCAGGAAGGGCGAGAGGGAATGCTCTGCGAACTGTACGGCGTGTCGCGCTGGGCGGTGGAGTTCGGCAAATTCAAGGAGGAAGGCGACTGGCTTGCCTGCCTCGGCGTCACCGCGCGCGTGCCCCATCTCTCCTTTTACAGCATGAAAGGGGAAGGGAAGAGGGATTATCCCCCTTCCATCTTCTATCAGTCCCCTTGGTATCTGAAGTTCAAGGCGTTGGAGGACCACTTCGCGAGGCTGAATACCGCATTGACGCGCGGCAGGGTGGTGAACGAGGTCGCGGTCATCCATCCGATCGAGAGCTATTTCCTGCACTTCGCGGCGAAGAATACTTCTCGCAAATATTGCAAGGAGATGGAGAAGAATTTCTTCTCGCTCACCGATCGGTTGCTCTTCGGCGGTTACGATTTCGATTTCCTGTCCGAGGCGCTGCTGCCTTCGCAGAGGAGAGAGGATCCCCTTGCGGTGGGGGAGTGCCGCTACAAGACGGTGATCCTTCCCGGACTGCTCACCATGCGCCGTTCGACCCTCGACTATCTGAGAGCTTTCCGCGCCGCGGGAGGCAATGTCGTCTTCCTCGGCGAAGCACCCCGCATGATCGAGGGAGAGATCTCGGATGAGGCGGCGGATTTCGCCAAGCTATGCGAGTGCATCCCCTTCACGCGGGAATCTGTGCTTTCCGCGGTCGAAGAGAATCAAAAGGTGAAACTCCTGTCGGAGAAGAGAGAGAACGAATACCTCACAACCCTGCGGGAAGACGGGGAGGGCAGATGGCTCTTTCTGACGGCGCCTCGCGCGGGCTTCCCCTATCCCCATTCCGTGCCGGTCAAGAACGATCGCAAGGTCGTGAAGGATCGGGTGAAGGTCGGATTGAAAGGGGTGTGGCAAGTGACGGAGTACGACACGATGACGGGCGAGATCCGTCCCCTTCCCGTTTCGGTGGAGGAGGGCGTCAGCTACGTCACCAAGGTGCTTTATAATCACGACAGCTTGCTCCTTCGTTTCGAGGAGAAGGCGGCTTCCGCAGTGCCGCAGGGGGAGAAGAAAGAGCGCGATATCCTGCGCATCCTGCCGCCCATGAAGGAGGCGCGTTATACCTTAGACGAACCCAACGTCTTGCTCCTTGACAAGGCGGCGTGGTCGATCGGAGAAGGCTTTGAGAGCAGGATCGATCTTGACATCGCGACTGCGAGAGCGAGGAAGAAGCTCGGAATGCCCCCCTATCGCAATAATCTTCAACCTTGGATCCACGGCGAGGGCGGAGAGAAGAAGGAGGTCACCCTCCGTTTCCGCTTCGACAGCGAGCTGGCCCTCCCCGCGCACCTCGCGTGCGAGTACGAGCGCTTTACCCTTCGTGTGAACGGAGAAAGGGTGGACACGGCGTCCGACGGATATTACGTGGACAGAGTTTTCCGCACGACGCCGATTATGGTGAAGAAAGGGCGCAACGTCATCGATTTCAAGGTGCCGATCGGCGAGTACGATTGCTTGGAGAATTGCTATCTTTTGGGAGATTTCGGCGTGGAGATCAAGAGAAACGGAGCCAAACTGGTGCCCCTGCCCGAGAGGCTCTCTTTCCGTGACGTCACGAAGCAGAAGATGCCCTTCTATAGCGGCAAGATCACCTATCACACCACCTTCGAGACGAAGGGCGAGGACGTCGCGTTCGCGGCGAGATATGCCTCCGCCTTGCTTTCGGTACGGGTGAATGATCGCGAGGAGGATATCCTCTTCGCCCCCTATGCGGCAGTCTTCCCCACGAAAGAAGGGGAGAATACCCTCGATATCACAGCGTACGTCTCGAGACAGAATGCCTTCGGACCGGTCCATATCCGCAAGAAATACAAGCGGTCGGACAGCCCGAGCTGGTATCACAAGACTTCCCGCATCTTCCGCGTCCGCCGCTACGTCCTCGACGAAGGCGGCCTCCTCACCCCTCCGACCATTTCTCTCTTGAAAAAGGGCTGAGAGCGGCGAAAAAACAGAAGAATCGTATAGAGAGTCGCGATGATGGATGCCTGCGAAAAGTGCTATCATATGGGGTGAAACGGGTTGACATTCCATTCTTGTTTTGCTACAATAAAATACTGAAGATATTTTGCAGATCAAGTTATATTATTAGATTGGCTCGTCGAATGAGAGCGTCTGCTTTCGATAGACGAAAAGGTCAAGCACTTGTGATAATCATGAGGGGGGTATGACGTTTGTCAATAAGCAGGATACAGAATACGAATTGAGTGATATAAATATACTTATTTATGGATGAATCGATATCGGTACGCAATTGACAAGGGTTAGAGATATGGCGAATAGTACGAGAAAAACACGTTCGGTGCATACGACGAGTTATGCAATAGAAGCAGCTAACAGTTTTTATAAGGGCAAAGAATTAAGTTTAACAGAACGCAAAGCTTTCGAGAACGACGGTACGATGGTGACCGTTATTTGCATTACCTATAAACATGAAGAATTTATCGCACAAGCATTGGATAGCTTCTTGATGCAGAAGACGGACTTCAAGTTCAAGATCTTCGTCGGAGAAGATAAGGGTCCGGATCATACGGCGGATATCGTCAGAGAGTATGCAGAGAAGTATCCCGACATCATCGTCCCCTTTATTCGCAAGAGAAATATGGGCGCTCAGCGCAACCTGATCGATTTGTGCCAGAGAGCGACCAGCCCCTATATCGCCTTCTGCGAAGGAGATGATTATTGGTCTGATCCATATAAACTCCAAAAGCAAGTGGATTATATGGAGAAGAACAAGTCGATTCGCGTCTGTACGATGAAGACCAAGATTTTGGCGCCGGAAGACTGGCATCTCAAGTCTTGGTACAAGCCGACCAAACAAGGCGAGTACGTCATCCCGGACAGCATCCCTGGTTATTCGGAAAAGAAATCATTTTCTTCGGCGTATATCATCAAAAGAAACGTCGCGCATACGTCTACGCACTTCTACAGATGGAATTATGACCTACCGATCCCCAAGTGGTATTATCAGGGGATAATCGGAGATACGCCCTTATTGCTTTTGCAATTGGGAGGGACTGATCTTGGCTTTATTCCCCAAATAGGATCTGTTTACAGAATAAATGAAGGGAGTGCCTTCTTTGAAAGAGATCGCGAAAAGCTTTTCTTGCGGACCCGTTGCGACTATATTCGTTATTTGTGCGGATTGAGAAACTACGCTAAAAAGCACTTTGAGAAATATCCGATCGTCGATGTGGAAAACCGTATCAAATTGGAGACAGCCAATTATTTGAAGGTGCTGGTCAAGAATGATGATCAACAGACGATAGCGGAGTTCTTTAACGAATATCGTGATGCCGGCGTGATTTCTCTGAATGCCTTCATTTCTTTCTATAACGATCAAAGGACCTTAACCGATGCCTATACTTGGGAAGGCTATAAGATGGCGACGAGAAACGCCAAATTCCGTCATCTGATGAAGCCCGTGGTGCAGCTCGCCCTTCGTGTCAAGAAGAAGAGAGAGCTGAAAGCCGCGAAGCGTAAGAAGAGACAGGAGAAGAGAGCCGCTTTCATTGCCAAGGTGAAGAGGGTGATCCTCAGGCATCTGTACTGGTCCAATACGAAGAAGAAGAAGAAAGACAATCTGTGGATCTTCGCCGGATTCAATAAGAAGACGTACATGGATAATAGCAAGTACTTCTATGAGTACGTTATCGCGAATCATCCCGAGATCAAGGCGTACTGGATCACGATGGATGACGAGGTCTATACCCAGTTGCAGCAAGAAGGGAAGCCCGTGCTCCGCATGCGGACCAAAGAGTGCCGCAAGATCGTCTCGAAGGCGGCGATCGCAGTGATCGATCACTTCCGTATGTCGGATATCGATATCCTTTCCGGCTTGAATGATAATCTGAAGATCGTGCAGCTCTGGCACGGGGTCGGACTGAAGTCGATCGGCGACTTGAAGAATACCGACGTGAAGGGCGTCCAGTTCTCTAAAGACATACTCCCGCAAAAAGAAGATACTCCCGAGATCATCAAGAAGAAAGAGCAACTGTACAGGAAAGAAGCACCTTTCAGAGAGCTCTTCGAGAAGTACTTCATGCTGGTCTGTCCCGGTGAGGAGAGGGAGCTTCAGATAGCCGATCCTTGGAATATCCCGAGAGAGAACTGTTTCTTATCGGGTCATCCGCGTAATATCTATCTGCATACCTTGGATGTCGATAAGGATCATCCGAAGATCCTTTATGCTCCCACTTATCGATGGGAAGTGGCAAAAGAGCAAGAATTGGTCAATCAGATCGTCGAGAGCGCTCCGATGATTCAGGAAGCGATGGAGCAGTGTGACGGAGAGATGGTGATCAGACTGCATCCGCATACTTGGCGCAATTACAGTCAAAAGCTGGATCAGATGGCGGCGACTTATGATAGGATCAAGATCGACGGGGATAAAGACGTCTATAAGACCTTGGGCGGCTATTCGATCATCATATCAGACTATTCTTCCATCGCCTACGACTTCGTCTTACTGGATAGGCCCGTGGTCTTCTTCAACTACGATTACAGCGATTTCGTCAAATCGGAGTGCAAGATGAATTATAATTATAATAGATACTCTCCGGGCGTCAAGACGAAGACTTGGGCGGAAACCATCGACGCAGTGAAGGAGTACCTCGCCGATCCGGAGAAGGACGGCAAGTGGAGAAGGCGTGTCAGAGACGAATTCTACGATATGTCTGTCAATGATGAGAATAATTCCGAGCGCATCGTGGAGGGGATCAAGGAGAAATTGGCTGCCGCGCATCCCAAGAAAAAGAGATAGTTCTGTAGTATAAAAAGGTTTTGTAGCATAAAAAGCCTCTGCGGTTTGCGCAGAGGCTTTTTGTCGCTTAAGCGTTGGCTTCGCCGAGAGGGGCGGGAGTATCCATAGAAGTTCCTTGAGTGGAGAGCTTCTCCGCTTTGTATCTCAGGACCAAGTACCGCACGTATCGGAGGTCATCCGCCGTATCGATGTCCGCTGCGATTTCCCCTAAGAGAGCACTGCATTTTTCGAGAAGAGAGGGATCTGTCGATTGATTCTCATCGGAGAGCGCGGAGAGAGCCTCGAGACAATCTTTTATCTTTATGTCAAGATCGGAGGCATCTTCATGCTCGGAGACGGGTGTATCGGCATTCGCGAAGATGATGTGCTCCATCTGTATGGCGGATTCCATATCGTAGTCGGGAAGGGCGCTCTTCTCTCGGATCTCTTTGCAGAGTCCCGCTTGGAAGAGGGACAGATCTCGCCTGTTGATGCGGAAGCAGTTTTCTTTATGGTTCTTGAGGAGCTTGACCGAAAGGAGTGTCAGAGCGAAGATCACCTCGAAGGCAAGCCAGAAGAGCATGAAAGTGGTATATTGATAAGTTATGAAGAAGGGTACTTTTGAATAACGCACTTGTCTCGTCGCAGTCACCACGAGGACGATCGCCGTGAGTTGCAGCCACATGAAGCGAATCGGCTTGTCTTCGGATTGGGGTGAGACTTTCTCCCTCGGGAAGGCGCGATCGATTTTCGCAAAGGTATTGCCGAATTTCTTCTCGAGAGCATTGAATAGAGGTGCTTCCAAGCAATATTTTCTAAAGATGTCGATCAGAGTTCCTACCGCATATACGACGATGATCGTCCATAAGACGTAAGCGAAGAAGTTCTTATCGTTTGCATGGTCGGTAAGTTTGAAGAGATCCGACCAAATAGCCAATCTAAGGAAATAGCTTTCGTGGAAGAGGTATACACCAAACGAAGCGCCCGCCCACACGTTGATCCACTTGTGCTCCTTCATCTTGATGTTCTTGAAGATGCAGAAGAGGGATACCGTGGCAAGGACAAGTATAACGTTGTTTCTTTGTTGCACAAACCACATCCTCTTTCCGCCAATCATGCCGGGCATCATCAGGGAAAGGATGTATATGGAAATGCACAGTACGAAGAAGGGAATCATGACGGTATTCTTCTCAAAGGCTTTGGGATACATGCGGATATAGCTTCCGATTAGGAGCAGCATAACCCACCATCCGATAGAAAAGACGGTATCGCCATCGGATAAGAGTTTCAGCTTCGATGTGGGCAAAACCGATAAGAAAATAAACAGAATGGCAATCAGGAAGAAGAACTGTCTCTGATTAAGTTTGTTCAGGGCAATGTTGATAAAAGGGAAGAGGAAATATGATAAGATATATGGCAATATAAACCAATATTGATTGGTTATAAACAATTCCTGAAGGAATTTGAGGAAATCCACATTTGCGGCGCCTTTCGTCATCAAATTCTTCGTAACCAAGGCGAGAATAAATGTGAATGTTATGTAGAATAAGGTTTCGAGGAAGATTCTCAATACATGCGTGATGCGGAACTCGCTTCTGCAATAGAAATAACCGGATATGATGATATATATAACGATACGCCGATTTGACCGAAAGAACGGATCGTAAAGGCGAAAGCTAGGCTGAATTTGTCAGCGAAATTGAAAGTATCTGTTCCGCCGTGTTGCGTATGACAGGCAATGATCAAAAAAGTGGCGATTATGCGAAGCAGCTCGATATTCGACGATCTGGGCTTTTTGGTAGGTAACATTTTATCTGGCATAGTATTCTCCTTAGACATAAGAGTAGTGTAACATAATGAAAATTTCTTGTCAATATTTAATGTCAATGTGCATATCGCAGGCGCGAAATGTCCGATAAGGGCGAAATGGGCGGGATTATGGCGGAAAGTGAGAAAAAAGAAGGTTTGAATTCGCGAGAAGGTTTGGCACCCAAGGAAGAGATGTGATATACTCTTCGCATGAGAGATTTGCCGGTCAGACCCTATAAGGGGAAGAATTTATTCGCTTTCCCATCCGACTTCACGGTGGTGGATATCGAGACCACCGGACTCTCGTCTATGGGGGCGGAGATCATCGAGATCTCGGCGCTCCGATATCGAGGCGATGCTTTCGTGGATAGCTTCTCCTCCCTCATCAAGCCCTCTATGCCCATCCCGTACTTCATCACGTCGCTCACCGGCATCACGAACGAGATGGTCCAAGACGCAAGGGACCGTAAGGGAGTCCTTAGGGACTTCGCTTCCTTCGTACGGGACGATGTCATCGTGGGGCACAATGTGAATTTCGACGTAAACTTCCTCTATGATGAACTCCTTCACTATCTCGACTATCCGCTCCGCAACAACTTCGTGGACGTGCTGAAACTCTCAAGGAAGTATCTTCCCGATCTTCCGGATCACAAGCAGGTCACTGTGGCGGCGCATTTCGCCCTCGACACCTCCGGCGCACACCGTGCGCTCAAAGATACCGAGATCTGCGCCGAGAATTATCTTCGGATCAAAGAGATCGCCCTCAATGGGTAGAGTAAAAATCCGTCATTCTATTGAAAAGCGGCTTGTAAATATGATATTATAAATACGTATATCCCTTTTTCGCGTGAAGCGCGGGGGAGGGCGCCCGCGGAAAACTTGCTTCCCTCTCATCCGCGAGCAATAAGGATAAGAAGGAATACTTATGAAGACCAAAGTGATGGCGATCATCAATCAAAAGGGGGGCGTCGGGAAGACGACCTCTTGCATCAATATCGGCGCCTGTATGTCCAAGATGGGCAAGAAGGTGCTGATCATCGATATGGATCCGCAGGGGAATGCGACCACCGGACTCGGCATCAGCAAACACGTGGAGTTTGTGAATGAGTACGGCAAGAAGGACGTCCGCCCCGTCTTGAATATTTACAGCGTCATGTGCGGCAATACCGACATCCTGAATAAGGATCTCATCTGCCATACCGAGCTCGAGGGGTTGGATATCATCCCCTCATCCATCGATTTGTCGGCGATCGAGATGGAGATGAACGATATGCCAAACCGCGAGAAGGTCCTGTTGAAAGCCATCGAGCCCATTCTCGGCAAATACGACTATATCCTCCTCGACTGTCCGCCCTCGATGTCGCTCATCACCATCAACAGCATGGTCGCGGCGGATACCGTCCTCATCCCCATCCAGTGTGAGTTCTATGCGATGGAGGGTCTCGCCCAGCTTTTGGACAGCATTAAGATCATCCGCAAACTGCTCAATCCCAAGCTCTCGGTCAATCACGTCCTTTTGACGATGTATAGCGGCAGGTATAAGCTCCATCACCAGGTCGCCGAAGAGATTGAGAAGTATTTCGGAGCGAAATTGCTCCGCACGCGCATCCCTGTGAACGTTCGCCTCGCAGAGGCGCCCAGTTTCGGCAAACCCATCATTTTGTATGACAAACGCTCCACCGGCGCGCAGGCTTACATCCATGCGACCGAGGAGCTTTTGGCGAGAGAAAGCAAGAGGAAGTAATTATGGCAAACAGCAGATTAGGAAGAGGATTCGCCGCATTGATCTCCGATATGAGAGAGATCGACAGCCCGGAGATCGCCACGTACGACGAGAAAGGGGCGCTGAATAAAGGGGTGAACGAGGTCGAGATCGACCGCATCCACGCGAACCCCCATCAGCCGAGAAAGACATTCCACGAAGAGTCCCTTCGCGAGCTGGCGGATTCCATCACGGCGCACGGCGTCTTGCAGCCTCTCGTCCTCACCAAGAGAGAAGACGGCTATCAGATCGTCGCCGGTGAGCGCCGCTTCCGCGCAGCGAAGATGGCAGGGCTCTCCCTCGTCCCAGCGATCATAAAGGAGCTCTCCGAGCAGGAGATCCGCGAGATCGCTTTGGTGGAGAATCTCCAGAGAGAGGACCTCAATCCGATGGAAGAAAGCGAGGCGCTCTACCACCTCCTCACCGAGAATAATCTCACGCAGGAGGCGCTCGCGCGTGCGATCGGGAAGAGCAGACCGGCCGTCGCGAATGCGCTCCGTCTCCTCACCCTTCCCGTGCAAGTCCAGGCGATGGTGCGTGATCTCTCCCTCTCCACGGGACACGCGAAGGTCCTCGTATCGGTAAAACCCGCCGAAGTGCAGATCGCTCTCGCAAATGAAGTGGTGGAGAAGAAGTGGTCCGTCCGCGAGCTGGAGCTCCGCATCGCCGAGTTGCAGCGCGAGAAGAAGGTGCCCGCCGAGCGCGTCAAGAGTGTTTCTCCTGAGTTCAGAGCCTTTATCGCTGACATGCAACGCGTTTTCGGCACCAAGGTTCGCGCCACAGGCAATGAGCACAAGGGAAAAATCGTCATCGATTACTACACGCCCGATGATCTTCGTCGCATCTACGACCTCATCGATCGCCTGAAGGAAGAAGAATAAACGCTCGAAAAAGGGGATATCTTCTGTGGCGGAGCGATCGGATTCTCGCATTTCTCTTTCGTCAAGATTTGCAGAGATTATTGCGTCTTTTCGGTTGACAAACTGCCAGCGCGACAGTATAATAATCATCGTTGACGTCAGGCGATCATTTCGATCGTCAGAACGCAAATAACTTAATAAATCATGCGCCATTAGCATTGGCCGGATAGAGCGTCGGTCTACGGAACCTGCTCCAAGTCATTGGCTGATGTGCGCCTCGCGGCAATACCGCTCAACGCAATTTACGCCGAGCCTTGTCGCTACCCCAAGAAATCTGTCGATTTCCCGGGGACCCCGAAATGGGTCTAGCCTTCGGTTCCGATCGTTAGACCTTAAACAACTTAATATCTATGCGCCATTAGCCCAACTGGATAGAGCGTCGGTCTACGGAAGTGGTAGCTGAAGGTCCTGAAACAAAGTGACTGGGGACGTTAAAGAAACGGTCACAAAAACATAAAAAATGTACTTGCGCCATTAGCCCAACTGGATAGAGCGTTGGTCTACGGAACCAAAGGCTAGAGGTTCGAACCCCCTATGGCGCGCCAAGAAACTCCCGAAAAATCGGGAGTTTCTATTTTTTTGCCTTGCGAACCGTTATCATTCTCGGTCAAAAAATTCGTAATTTATTCGTGATTAAGCGTTCTGACCTCTTTACGAGCGATGTCTCTTTCAATCACGAATTAGTCACGAATAAAAACCGAAGGCTTGCTCCTCCGTCGAGGTTTCTTCTTGGTTTCCTATGCAAGACCTCAAAAATTACGAATTAATCACGAATTTAGCACAAACTCCCCCTTTTTTCCTGCACGCTCCTGCAAAAATTCGTTACTGACTCTTAGTATCACTTTTGGACAAAAAAAGGACAGCCTCTTTTGAGACCGCCCATCTTTCAAGTTTGCATTTTTGTTGCATTTTCGTCTTTCGTTACTCTACTGTAACTTCAATTGCTGTGCATTTTCCGCTGTTGCATTTGCTCTCCGAAACGCTGCATGCTGCCACGCCGAGAGTTATATCCATCATTGCTCTCAGTACGATCTTGTCCCCCGCTTTGGATAACGGTTTTTCTACCGAGATACTGCCATCTGTATTGATCTTGGTAAACATAAAGAGATTGATTGGGGTGATGATAGGTTGGTTTTCTCCAAGTGCGCCGTTGATATTATCCAAGCAATTGTGATGTCCTTCTCCGTTATGATAGAAGAAGTCATACATCTCTTTTCGACAGCAGGGGTGCAAGAGGTCGTGTTCACCCACGTCATCCAATACCACTTTCAGCATAGGATGATACTTGTTCGTATAGATCGTATCCCCGACGTGCAATTTGAGAGATTCATTACAATCTATCGTTACTCCCGGGGAAAGGAACTCCCTACTGTCTCCCGCAACTTCCGCAAAGAAGTCCACCACCTGACCGCCTTCGATGTCGATTGCTGTAATGGTTTGTCCTCGTTTTACTTCTATCCTCTTTCCCGAGCAAGCGGGTATTGTGTGCCTTTCCA
>Ga0310786_10000402_pt1 | contig 70223 bp, 45 predicted proteins | sample AusTroGonzalo_MG_FD_203881 | JGI IMG/M metagenome (GOLD analysis project Ga0310786, IMG submission 203881) | Bovine rumen microbial communities from tropical cattle in Woodstock, Queensland, Australia - Gonzalo_03 (v2) (version 2) | ecosystem: Host-associated > Mammals > Digestive system >... | reverse complement strand
TTTTGTCAATGAGCGGCCAAACGCATTCTTCGAGGTTGCCGGATTCTGCCGGCCAGTAGTTCATTTCGAGGTTGATGTTCGTGGTGTACTTACTGCCCCAAATCGGGTTCGTATCCTTGTTCCAGATACCCTGCAAGTTTGCCGGCTGGCCTCCCTTACGGGAGCTTGCGATGAGCAAGTAACGGCCATACTGGTAATGAAGTTCTACAAGGGACGGGTCGTTTGTGGAATTGAAATTCTTGACGCGGGTAGAAGTGATATCGCCTGCGCTCTTGTCGGCAGTGCCCAAGTCAAGCTTGACGCGGTTGAAAATCGTCTGGTAATCTTTCAAGTGGTCTTTCAAGATATCTTCATAAGATTTCTTCGCGACCTTCGACATGATTTCAGCAGCAATTGCCCCCGGATCTCCGCTCACATCGTTATAGGCTTTGAAGTTCGTTGCCGTCGTGAGGATAAGCGTTGCGCTGTTGGCACCTTCGACATTGATGTTGCCGTTCGAGACGCTAGCCTTACCGCCATCCGTCACAACGGTCAAGCGATTTTGGAACTTGATGGAATTGACGGTGACATCGTAAATGAGCGTGTTGCCATCGTTGCTCATGCGATTCGTGCGGTGCGGAGTCGTCATCGTAGCGCCAAAGCTCACGGAGCCGCTCTTGTCGGCAGACAAATGAACGACAATCACATGGTCGGGATAGCTTGCGAAATATTCACGTTTGTGGTTGACACCGCTGTGCGTATAAGTCGTCTTCGCGATGGCGGTTTTCAAGTCGAGTTCACGGCGGTAATTCGAAGCACCGTTATGAGACGTAGAAATGATGAGGTCGCCCACCGGCTGGAAGCTTGCCGGGCCTGGGCCAATCATATAGTTGGACACGATGGATTCTGCCGTGCGGTAGTCGCCACGGAACAAAGCATCACGAGCATCCTTCAAATGGCTTGCTGCACCCTGCTTGTTGTTATCGCCCGGGCCGCCTGACCAAACGGTACTTTCGTTGAGGCCAATGTAATCCTTAGTGACACCACCGTAAATGAGGCCACCCATGTAGCCGTTACCAATCGGGAGCGCATTCGTAAATTCGGAACCGGCATCGCTATTGTACCAAAGCGTAAGCGGATTATCCGTCGTTGCAAAAGAGCTCGTAAAGCCGACAGCGCAAACAAGCGCCGCAGAGCCAAGGATTCGGCTTGCTAAAGATTTCTTTGTTCTAAACATAGTGTTCTCCTCATAAACCAAAACTCACCATTCTTATGAATTCTATCGCTTCGCTCCAGGACTATTTCATGCCACCAAGATGACAATTCCATTCTGTCACTCTGGAGTCAACGGCGATAGAGTCCATAATATTTTGGAATCTATTCCCACAATAAAAAATACCCCTCGGAGAGGGGTTTTCATAGAGCAAAATTATTCTTCTCATTGATTTTTTATCAATACTGCATATTGAAAAAAACAGAAGTTAATGCAAGATCCTCGATCAGGTCGAGGATGACGAATAAAGATGCGAGAAAATGACGAATTGCATATAAAAAGCCGACCCCGGCACGGTGGCCGGGGTGACATACGAGAAATAATGGGTCCTATCGGGTTCTACGAACCCTCCAGGATGACATACGCTCACCGCTCATTGCCCATCACTCACCGTTCATTACCCATCACTCACCGTTCATAGTTCACAGCTCACCGCTCATTGCTCATGACTCACTACTCACGGCTCATGGCTCGCCACCCATACCTCAAAAGCACGAAGTGCCGAGTTCATCACCCAGCACCTCATAGCTCATGACTCACGGCTCACCGCCTATGACTCACAACTCACTGCTCAAGGCTCATCACTTCTTCACCGTGATGCGGAAGGCTTGGCCGCCATTTTGAGCTTTCACGACATACACGCCAGAGTTCTTGACGAGTCCTCTAGTGAGTGCATGGAGATCTTCAACACCGCGAGTCGTGAATGCGCCAATCTTCTTGCCCTGAGCATCAAAGACATTGTAATCCTTTTCTGCAGAGGAGATAAAGTCCATCTTCCCCGGAAGAACGGTACGTCTTTCCGTGCTGTCTTTAGAGTTCTTCGTGATATCTTCCTTGCCTTCGTCGTTCTTGTAAATCTTTTCGATTTCATCAGAACCATACTTTGCAGGAGCAATTTCTTTGTTCCAACCGAAGTTTCTAAAGCCAAGGAGCGAGTATTCCGTCGGGTCGTTCAACTGCTTGCGAATCGGAGCAATGCGGAACGTGTGAGAGTATTCGCGATTGGCATTCAAGCGGTAAGCAGGCATCGGTTCTGCGCCCCAAGTGTTGATGCCACCGAGGCCCATCTGGTGCAAGTCCACACGGAGAGTGATATCCTTGTCACGCTTGAGTTCCCACGGAAGCTTCACATCGGAGAGCTGTTCCGGAGTGTAATGCTGAGCGCTAAATTCCATACGCGGATTGCCAACAATCATAAGACCCTTGCCGTCTTTGTTCGTAAGCGTTGCCCATTTCACGTCGGTACGCTGGCCAGTTTCGCCAATTTCCATGTAAGGAACCGTCATAGAATCGGCAACCGTAGCAAAGACGCCCATGAAGCTGCCGCGATTACGTCCAAGGTAATTTTCGTGCGGACCACGACCAAACCAGCGAACATTTTCATAGCCACCCGGGATCGTGAAGAGCGTTCCCACGTTCGGGAGATAGCTCTTAGTGCCATCCGGATTGAACGTGTAATCCACAACGATATCGCCACTGCCATAGACGTAGTAAGTGAGTTTCATCTTAGAGCTGCCCACATCCGGGAAGCTGAAGTTGAACGTCACTTGCGTTTCCTGAGCAGAAACTTCCTTGACTTCAGAAGTCACGTTACGCTTCTTGCTTGCGCTGCGCCATTCGCCGTGACCGCGTTCCATGTTGAAGCCCTTGTCGTTATCGGTCGGAGCACGCCAGAAGTTCGGAATGCCGCCATTCTTGATAATCGTATCGCCATTGAGAACATAGCTTGCAAGCGTTCCAGAGCGTTCATCGAATTTGATCGTGAAATCCTTACCTTCGATGGAGAGGCCATTGCTCTTGTTCACCTTGGTCGCATTCATCGTGCTGATATCAATTTCGGTGGACCAAAGCTGTCCCAAATCAATGCCGAACTGTTCATGAGCGACGCTGAAACCGGTATTGGCCCAAAGTTCGTCCTTCTTCAAGCGGAAATCGATATCCAAGTGATATTCAGCACCGACAGTCGTTTCGATTTTCGGCATGTCAATAGTCACGGTTTTCTTTTCGTTCGGACCGATGTTCATCTGAGAACCGTCAATCTTTCCTTCCTTGATAACCTTGCCGTTTTCCTTGATTTGCCAGAACGCATCAAGGAAGTCGCCGAGATTCTTGTAGAGGTAACGGCTCTGGATTTCAATCTTGCCCTTGGCCGCATCGACGTCTTTCACGCGAACCTGAGCATACTGGTATTTAACTTCCCAAATTTCGGGCTGGAGAGCGCGATCCGGGAAAACAAGGCCGTTAGCGCAGAAGTTGTCGTCGTTCTGCCAGTCGCCCCACATACCACCGAATTCAAAGTACGGAGTGCCCTTGTGACGGAGACCCTGGTCGATGAAGTCCCAAATGAAGCCACCAAAAGAACGCGGATTGCCGTAGAAGGCGTCCATGTATTCTTGCAAGTCGCCCACGGAGTTACCCATCGCGTGTTCATATTCGCACAACATAATCGGCTTGTTGGCATCGTTGTAGCTTGCAACCGCTTCTGGGCCAAAGTACATCCAGCTGTTCACATCGGCATTGTTCCAGTCACCTTCGTAGTGAACAAAGCGGGTGGAGTCAATTTGGTGAGCCGCTTCGCGTTCAGAAGCAAATACGTTACCGTTACCGGCTTCGTTACCCAAGGACCAGAGAATAATGGACGGATGGTTCTTATCGCGCTGTACCATAGTTCTCATGCGGTCCACAGCAGGAGCGCGCCAGTCGTCGCTGTTCTTCGGCAAATCGTTGTTGGCGCCGTGGCTTTCGACGTTCGCTTCGTCAATCACGTAAATACCGTACTTGTCGCAAAGATCGTACATGTGTGGATTGTTCGGATAGTGCGACATGCGCAAAGCGTTGATGTTGAAACGCTTCATCAAGATAATGTCTTTTTCCATGCGTTCGTAAGTCACTGCGCGGCCATCATCCGGATCGAGTTCGTGGCGGTCAACGCCGTGGAACTTAATCGGCATGCCGTTTACTAACAAACGCGGTGCACCATTTTCTTTCTTGATTTCAATTTTGCGGAAACCAATCTTGTTGCTTTCGACCTGCACAACTTTGCCCGAGCCATCTTTCAACGTGAGCACGGCAGTATAGAGATCCGGCGTTTCAGCAGACCAGCGCTTCGGAGAAGAATACGGAATTTCAAAATACACGCTCTTTTCGCCACCGTTGCCGCCAATGCCAGAAAGATTCTTAGCATTCGGCTTAATCACTTCGACACCAGCAGCATCATACAAAGAAAGTTCTACAGTATATTCGCCCGATTCCTTGCCTGTCGAATTGTAAACCCAAACGGAAGTCTTCAAGAGACCATCTTTATAACCGTTCGTAAGCGTTGCGTCAATCTGGAAATCCTGAATGTGGACTTCGGGAACGGCATAAATATAGACATCACGCATAATGCCGGAAAGACGGATAAAGTCCTGGTCTTCAAGCCAAGAACCATCGCACCAGCGGAACACTTGTACAGAAATATTGTTCTCACCCTTGCGGAGATATTTATTAATGTCGAATTCGTGACCCGTGAAAGAGTCTTCGCTATAGCCAACGTAATTGCCGTTCACCCAAACATAATAAGCGGATTCAACGCCTTCAAAATGCAAACGGATACGCTTGCCGTCCCAATTTTCAGGAACCGTGAACGTACGGCGATAATGGCCGACCGGGTTAAAATCAGTAGGTGCATACGGAGCGGACACGCGGTTGTTCTGAGACCACGGATAAATTACGTTCGTGTAAATCGGATGATCATATCCCAAGAGCTGCCAAGAGCTCGGCACCTTGATATCGTCCCACTTGGATACATCATAATTATCCTTGTAGAAATCGTTATTGCGCTGGCTAGGCTTTTCGACATGGAAGAATTTCCACGTACCCGAAAGCGTCTGATACCATTCCGAAGCGTGGCGGTCACCCTTCACAGCCTCCTCAATAGTCGAATAAGGCATCGATGTCACATGCGGTTTTAACGTATTCACGCCAAACACACGCGGCTTGCCATTCCATTCATCATTAGGCTGAGCAAACACCGACGTAGCCAAAACCAAACCGGTCGATATTGTCACCGACAAACAAGAACCGAACTTCATAGAGTCCTCCCTTTCATATACCTGCATAAAAAATACCCCAAAAAATGGGGTATCATACATTTCGTTTTGAATGTTTCATGGACACTTTATCCAAGTGTCCAACGTGGAATATTCTTGATTGACAAAAATGTTCCGTTCTGCGATGTCGTTATTGAGAAGCATTTGCATATTCAAAATAATACTATCGAAAAATAAAAATTTCTCCCCATCGCCATAAAATTATATATAATAACTAAAGTAACTGGAGCAATGTACAAATCATCGTCAATCCTATAAAAACGGAGGCAGGATATGTCTGTAGAAGACAATTACAACGTTGGACACGTCATCATGATAACCCTTTCCGCTGCCATCGGAGGGTTTCTATTCGGTTTTGACTCGTCCGTGATTAACGGTGCCAATGTGGCACTTAAGGGATATTTCAATTGCAACGACATGCAGCTCGGTCTTGCAGTTTCACTTGCGCTGATTGGTGCAGCAGTCGGTGCATACTTTGCCGGTCGCCTAGCAGACAAATTTGGACGAGTGCGGTGCATGATAGCGGCATCCATTCTCTTTTTCGTAAGCGCTATCGGGTCGGGCCTCCCCTTCACCATCTATGACTTTATCGCATGGCGTGTCATCGGCGGTGTCGGTATCGGTGTCGCATCCATCATTGCGCCGATCTACATTGCAGAAACATCTCCGGCTCATTTGCGCGGGAGGCTCGGTTCCATGCAGCAATTTGCCATCGTCATCGGCATTTTCGTGGCGTTGCTTTCGAACTACATCATCGTCCGTATTTCAGGTTCCGCAAGCAACTTGATCATGGGCATCCATTCTTGGAAAGTGATGTTCTGGGTCGAAGCGATCCCGGCGCTCATTTACGGCATTGCCGCTTGGCAGCTCCCAGAATCTCCACGCTACCTCGTCAGCAAGGGCCGCATGGAAGAAGCCGAGAAGGTTCTGTCGTTGATTGCTAGCGTCGGCATCAAGGAAAAAGCGATTGAAATCCAGGAATCCTTCAAGAGCAACAAACCGACGAAGCTTTCCGACCTTCTCGAAACAATCGCAGGCAAGAAGCGCATCGCCCCGATCGTGTGGGCGGGTCTCGGCCTTGCCATTCTCCAGCAGCTCGTGGGCATCAACGTCATCTTCTATTACGGTTCCATGCTTTGGCAGAGCGTAGGCTTTGGCGAAAGCGACGCATTCCTCACGAGCGTGATTTCCAGTGCCATCAACTTGACCATGACCATTGCCGCAATTCTCCTGATCGATAAAATTGGACGCAAGCCGCTGTTGCTCATCGGTTCTGCAGGTATGGCGGTCACGCTCGGCACTCTCGCCTGCTGCTTCCTCTTCGGTTCCGACGATAGCGGCAACCTCGTGGGTTCCAGCGGCATCTTCGCTCTCCTCGCTGCAAACTTCTACGTAGCCTTTTTCGCAGCAACTTGGGGCCCGGTGATGTGGGTGATGCTCGGAGAAATGTTCAACAACCGCATCCGTGCCGTGGCCATTTCCGTTTGCGGACTTGCACAGTGGGGCGCGAACTTCTTGGTCAGCTGGTCGTTCCCTGTACTCGTCGGCGAACACGGCATCGGCATCGGCCCGACCTACTTGATTTACACTACTTTCGCCGCCATAAGCTTCGTATTCGTTGCCAAACTCGTCAACGAAACCAAGGGCAAGAAACTCGAAGCCATGTAAATTTAAGCTCGTTGAGCTCGTTTACAAGAAAAATCCCAGAGGCAGCCGCCTTTGGGATTTTTTTGCATACAATCATTTCAAAAAAAACAATGGATCATTAAGCGGGCTAAAAATGACGAGTGAGCAGCCCCTTTTACGCTACTTTTCTGTTTTTTGATATTTTTTACGTGAATAAACTTGAAAATTCGACTTTTTTTACGTAAATTTTCACATAAACTAAGCATTTCTCAGTTAATAATTAAGATTTTTTCCTTTTCATCCCTATTTTTCTGTTCCAAATGAGCCATTTTTTCTCGTTTCACACCTTTTTTCAGCGAAAGCGCTCCCATACAAACTAAAATTTCACAAACAACATCAAAATTTTACGTGATAAATTTTGATTTTTTCCAAAAACTCACGTAAATTTCACCGTTTTTCGAAAAACACACTCATTACTCATAGCTCGCAGCTCATTGCTCACAGCTATTTATTATTTTTACCCAAAAGTTGTTTGGACGTGGATTATGAACATCAAAAAGTTTTCAATGGCAAAAGCCGCCGTCGCGGCATGTACTATCGCCTTCGGGCTTGCAGGGGTTAGCATGGCTGCACCAATCAAAACAGTTCCTTGGAACGGCCATGTCGGTGCCGTCAGTTTCACCTTCGACGATGCGCTTCAAAACCAAGTGCAAAACCTCAAGCCAATCCTCGATGAACTTAAGGATGTCCATGTCACGTTCTTCTTGACGAACATAGGGAACGGCTTAAAGCAAAACGCCACCGGATTTGCCGCACTTGCTAGCGCCGGAAACGAAATCGGCAACCACACAGATACGCATGCGCATTTGACCGGAATCGGCAGCAATGACGAATTGAAAAAAGAAATCGTCACATTCGCGGACAACATTGAAAAAATGTTTGCAGACAACGGAGTCAACATCAACGTCACATCGTTGGCAACTCCGTTCTGCGAAAACAACGACCAAGTCAAAAAAGTTATTGATTCGCGACATTTCATCAACCGCGACTGCGGTTGGCATGGCCGTAACGAATGGGACGTGGAGCCCGACTGGATGAGCATCAAGGCAAAAGTCTGGACTCGCTCCGGCGCTAGCGTCAACGAGTTGCTTTCGTCGCTAGACACGGCGGCGTTCATCGGGAATTTCGAAGGCGCCAATCCGTGGGACGTTCAAATCAAGGGCGGCACATGGCTTGTCGTCTTGAATCATGGAGTTACTGACGATACGGGCGACGATATTGCCATCAACCCCGCCGACATCAAAAAGCTATTCCAGCATGCTATCGAAAACAAACTCTGGATTGCCCCATTCAGCACCATCGGGGCTTACTATCGAGCACACTTTATCGTGGATGCTGCCGAAGCCACCAATACCGATAACGGCTACACCGTCAGTTGGGAAATTCCGAACGAGCACATGCCCAAAAGCATCCCGCTCCGCGTGAACATCGACACGAAAAACGTTGGCGAAAATGCGGTCGTCGAACAGGACGGCCAAAAGCTTTCTCCCGAAAGCGACGGCACATATATCATCGAATTCATGTCGAAAAATCTCACCGTGCGTAAACCAAACGCAAGCGACACAACAACAGCCCTCCCGAAAATTCAATTGGGCAACGAGCTATACAACACCGTCTATACAAAGTTTACGTTATTCGATTTGAACGGCAACTACCTTGGGACAGCCCGCGATTTTGCAGTTCCGGCAAGCTACCCCAAAGGCACGTACATCATCCGCGCCGAAGCCAAAGGCCAGCCAACCATCACAAGGAAAGTCACAAGATAAATTTTATATTTGGGGCAATGAAAAAAGAAAATTTGTTAGTAGTCCCCACGATAAAGTTCGTTCCCTTTCGCAAAGATAACATTCTTCGTAAATTCGAGACCTCATTTCGAATAACAGATCCAGAGCTAAAAATCAGCGCCGCGTCCGCATTTTACCCCACAATGGCAGGGATATGTCAAAATATATTCGCCCCACACTGTTTTACAGAAAGAAAAAATCTAGACAAGACTTTCAATAGCAAAGGATTTTCAGACTTAGCGGAAGGCCGGATTGACATGTACATATCGCTGGCTAACCACAAGGATTTAGAACATCTCCAACAAAAAGTCAATCGGCTACAATGCGTACCGATTTTCAAGGACCCCCTAGCCGTCCTAGTAAACAGAAGCAATCCTGTCATCGACATTAATTTATCTCAACTCAAATCAATCTACTTAGGCGAAATTCAGAACTGGCAAGAAGTCGGGGGCAAAGACCAAGTCATTCAAAATTACCAGCTATCCGCCGAAAAGAACGTCAGCCGCAATGCGTTTAACCTCGGCATTACAGAATGTGAACCGGCAAATTTACCGCAAAGCGATATCGAAACCATGCCGGAACTTGTCAATATTATCGGAGACAATCCCGATAGCATCGGAAACATTTTTTGGTCGTACTACGCCCGAATGTACGCTTCCGTCCAGACGCGTTGCATCTCCATCGACGGAGTCTCGCCCACGTTGAAAGACTATCCTCTGCGTTTCGACATCTGCATGTACTACGATGCGGAAAACCCAAAACCTCAATTGCACCAGCTGGTGGAATACCTCTCTTCAGAAGAAGGTAAAAAACTGATCGAGGCCTCCTATCAAAGCGAACGACAAGTCCTTTAATTTTGCAAAACAACAAAAAAAAAGCCGAGGCATTCGCCTCGGCTTTTCGGAATTCAATTTTAGCGTAGATTACTTCACGTTGACACGGCTCATTTCAGAACCGACGCGAACGATGTAAGAACCGGTCGTCGGAACGTTGACGGTCATGTTGTCGCTAAGAGCGATACCAGAAGAAATCACCTTGCCCAGCATGTTGTAAACGCCGAATGCGCTACCGGCCTTGATGCCGTTGATCTGGACCTGCATGCCGTTTGCACGGACGCTGAAGGCAGGCATCATAGAAACCTTGTAGAGGGATTCATACGGATCGACCTTCTTTTCTTCGATCTTCAAGCCAGTGATCTTGACATAGTCAATCACCTGCTTGCTATCATCGAGGAATTCAACAGCCTTGATGGAAATTTCACCGATACCGCCCTTGGCATCCTTGACTTCCCACTTGAGGCCCTTGATCTTTTCAAGAATCTGGTAGCCTTCCGGAGCAGCGTTCTGGTCAACCCAATCGAGAACGTCGATTTCGTAGCCCTTGCCTGCGCCCTTGAAGCCCATTCCATCCGGAGTCATATCATAGAGGATTTCCTTATAATCGTCGGTATTGTCAACATAGACACCCGGTTCAGAACCAGCACCAGCGTTGTTGACCTTCTTCTTTTCGTTTTCGTCCGTGATGGTGTTGAGGATAGCCATGCGGATAGGTCCCTTGGACTTTGCGTTCACGCGGATATACTTGACGCCAAGTTCCTTGAAGTTCACACCGCAGCTATTATCCTGCTTGCAAGCGTCCCTCTTGAACGTGACAGCGATACCGGCAGACGGATACTTGAGGAGACCAGCAGCGGCCTTTTCAGCGGTCCATTCCGGTTCCGGGCCGATTTCCATGGAAGCATGTGCAATGATAGTGCCATCATCCAACTTGAAAAGCGGAGACGAACCAGAGTCCGGGAGCATCTTGGTACCGATGTCGAGTTTGTCATGGTATGCACCCCAGTTCCAGAGGCCAGAAACAGCAACAGTCGTATCACCAAATTCCTGCTGTACGCCAGAACCAATCTTAATGGACGGAGCCTTGTTCGGGTCCGGAGTGAACTTGGTGAAGCCAGTCGTATTATAGAGGTTCGGCATGTTACCCGTCACGAGGAGGAGGTAGAGCATGTTCAAGGTTGCCGGGTAGTACTTTTCACCCGGGTTGTCACCTTCACCGCACTTATCAGGCTTTGCGCAGCTCTTTTGTTCAGTAAGAACCTTATAGACCGTGTTCAAATAGTCCTTAGCCTGTTCTGTATCGAAAGAAGAAGTTGCAAGGCCAAGACCGCCGGAGAACGTAGAGGAGACGAAGTTACGCTTTTCGCTTTCATCTGCGACGTACTTGCCGTTAGTGTACATGTAACCAGAGTTCACGCCACTAGCAGTACGGGTATTCGGGATAAGCCAATCCACAACTTTCTTGTTGAAAGCCTGAGCCTTCGTATCACCGTACCAGTAATAAGCCCAAGCCATACGCCACGGAGTACGGGCAGCGTCATCATAGAAACCGATGTCGTTAGAAACAGCTGCAGAAGTCTTGGTCGGCTTATGACCGCTCCAGTCGCACCAGTCCGGAACAAGACCGGTCGAAGCATCCTGGCAAGCGCTCAAATCGCTATAAGCCTGAGAAATGACACTGGACCAGGAACCGCCGGCAACATCCTGGAAAAGCTGGAAGTTAGCCGTAGTCGCATAGCTCGGGTTGAAAGCGTCGTTCCACTGGTTACCCGGCTTAATCTTGTTGCCATTGATATCGTTGGTTGCAATCCAGCTAATAATCGTCTTGGCATCGTTGAGGTAAGAACCACCCCACTGCTTGGATGCCATCACGAGAGCGAGAGCAGCATCGAAGTCAGCGTCAGAAGCAGAACCCGTACCGCCACTGCAACCGATACGCCAGTTCATGCCGGCGCCGTTACCGCCATTGGACTTCCAAGTACCGTAGAGCTTGTCGAACACGCTCTGTTCGTCCATATAGACAGAAATCAACATACCGTAAGCAATAGCTTCGGAAACAGTGGAGCAAGTTCCTTCAGGAGCAAGGACCCAACCCTGGCTGGCATCGTACCAAGCCTTCTTCCAGGCCTCGTAGTGTTGCTTGATCACATCCGTTTTGGCATATTCAATGATATTGCCGTGCGGATACTTCATGTTCTGCGGGAACGGGAAGCTTCCAGCAGCAGAGGCCATCACTGCCGCACCGGCAGCAAGCCCAAACATAAGTTTAACCATATTCTTCATATGAATTCCTTTTTTAAAAAAAGATTTCACCCATCCATAATAAAAGATAGTTTGAAATGGTATAAAAAAACAAGGCTTCTTTTGTAAAAGTCTCGATAAAATGCGTAAAATCACATTTTAGAATACTCCAATTTGGAATAGTGCCGTTTTCCGCCCCTTTTTTTCACTCTATTTTTTTGAAATTATGTACATCATTCCAATTTGAATTTACATTTTTCTTACGATACTCTCTGAAATTATATAGATTATACAGCGTAATGGTATGTTGCGCTGGGGAACGGATTGGGATATAAAGGAATTCGGCTATGGAAGAAAAACGCCCACTTATACTGATCGTTGACGATGTGGCCTTGAACAGAACTCTGTTGTCAGACGTTCTTTGCGATAAATACGATATTCTCGAAGCAAAAAACGGCAACGAAGCATTGCTCCTGCTCAGAGAGCGAACTTCCGAAATCTCACTTGTACTGCTGGACATGGTCATGCCCAAGAAAGACGGCATGGAAGTCCTTACCATCATGAACAAGAACGGCTGGATTAACGAAATCCCGGTCATCATGATTTCAGTAGAAAATTCACACTCGCTTATCGAAGGCGCCTACTCTCTCGGAGTCACCGACTTTATCGGAAGACCTTTCGACGAGATGATTCTCTTGAACCGCGTAAGCAATACCATCCGCCTTTACGCCAAGCAAAAGCATCTTTCGGACTTGGTCCTAAGCCAGATTTACGAAAAGACCCGCAACAATAGCATGATGGTAACGATGCTAAGCCACATCGTCGAATTCCGCAATGGCGAAAGCGGGATGCATGTGCTGCACATCAATACCATCACCGAAATGCTCTTGCACGAGCTTTTGCACCGGAGCAAGAAGTACAAGATAAACAAGGACGACATCGGCATTATCAGCACGGCATCGTCCATGCACGACATCGGGAAAATCACCATCCCCGACGAAATCTTGAACAAGCCGGGCAAGCTCACCCCCGAAGAATTCAACATCATGAAGGGGCATTCGCTCAACGGTTCCCTGATGCTCAATTCCGTACCGTTCGGCAAGGACGAACCGCTGATGAAGTACGCCTACGAAATTTGCCGCTGGCATCATGAGCGCTACGACGGACGCGGATACCCAGACGGACTCAAAGGCGACGACATCCCGATAGCGGCACAGATAGTCTCGATTGCAGATGTCTATGACGCACTCACCAGCGAGCGCTGCTACAAGAAGGCGTTCACCCATGAAAAAGCACTAGAGATGATACACAACAACGAGTGCGGCGTGTTCAATCCTCTACTGCTGGATTGCCTTGATGCGATTGCAGACAAGCTTGTAGCGTCACTGCAAACGTTCGACTGGAACAAGCAGGCCGACAAGGATTTCTTCTACATTGCGGACACCATGATAAAGGACCAGAAGCACCCGATTTACAATCAAGCTTTCAGGCAGTTTATCAACGAACGCAAGAAGAGCAATTTCTTTGAGTCCATGCTAAACGACATCATCTTTGAATACACGTACTCCCCTTCCATAGTGAAGTTCTCTTCGAGCGCGGCTAAAAAGCTCAATCTTCCCAAAACCATTATCGAAGACGATAAAAAAGATACGTCAAATATCGACAACGACAACTGGCAAAAAATCAAAGAAGCTTTACTACAGCAATCGCCGTCCAAGAACGATACCGTCCAAATCAACATGGAGTTGACCATAGACGGCAACAAGGTTCCATGCAAAGCCGTATTCCTCCAAATTTGGAACAAGACGCAAAACGAGGCCCCAGTCCTCACGTCCGTTTATGGGCACATCGAAGTTTTAAACAAGTAAGGATAAATTAATGACACTTTTTGAATTATACAGTTCTCTTGGTGAATCTCTTGACGAAGTTCTCGGAAGACTCCGCATGGAATCTCGCATTGCAAAGTATTTAGGATTGTTTCTCAACGATCCGAGCTACAACGAACTGAAAGAAGCGTTTGCCGCCAAAGATGCCAAGACGGCGTTCCGTGCGGCACACACTCTCAAGGGCGTCGCCGCGAACCTCGGCTTGAGCAAGCTTTCCGCTTCGAGCAGTGAACTTACAGAAGATTTACGTCCATGCGAATTTACAGCAAATTCTCAAGCTCTTCTGGATAAAGTCGAAGCAGACTACACCACCGCGGTGGAAGGAATCAAGCAGTTGGAGCAGTGATTAGTGGTTAGGAGGCTGTGAGGTCGGTCGCCTCCGGCTCCCTTTGAGCTATGAGAAATGTGTAAAAACAAATGCAAATGTATCTGCAACAGGAACCGTGTAAGAAGATCCCGGAACTAGTCCGGGATGACAACGCAACCAAACCTCAAAGTTCAAAGCGAAGCGACCTCAAAGCGCTTTAGCACGACCTCATTGCTCACGGCTCACTGCTAAAAGCCTCACCTCTTGAGAAACTTCTTTAACGCGTCTTCGAGCTGTGCAAGAACAATAGGTTTCGCCAAGTGGCCGTCCATTCCCGCTTCAATAGATTTGCGGCGATCTTCATCAAAAGCGTTTGCAGACAAAGCGATAATCGGGATTCTTTTGTCCGGGAACATTTGACGGATATTGTGTGTCGCCTCGAAACCATCCATCACAGGCATCTGGATATCCATCAAGATGCAATTGTAATAGTCGGGGCCCATTTCCTTTAGACGTTCCACGGCAATCGAGCCATCTTCTGCGGATTCAACGACAATACCGGCGCCTTCAAGAATATCCCGCGAGATTTCAAGATTCAATTCGTTATCTTCGACTACGAGCACCTTGAAGCCTTCAAAAGATGCGGTTTCTTGCTCGGAGTGAGCAAAGCGCACCTGTTCCACCGCTTCAGGATTCTCTTGCAACCGCATCGGAATGCGAATCGTAAACTTGGACCCCTTCCCCACTTCGCTTTCGACTTCGATAGAGCCTTCCATCATGTCGATGATGCGTTTAGAAATGGCAAGCCCGAGACCTGTTCCCTGTTGCTTACTGACCGTCGAAGTTCTTTCACGCGAAAATTCGTCAAAAAGATGCGTCTGGTATTCCTTGCTCATACCAATACCCGTATCGATGACGACAAATTCATACATGCCGAAATCTTCGCGGTCTGACGGAATTTGTGTAATATCCACAGACACAAATCCACCCGAAGGCGTGTATTTCACAGCATTCGAGACAATATTTATAAGCACCTGGTTCAACCGCAAGAAATCGACATACACGTAGCGGTTCTGGATATCATGACGAACAAACCTAAATCCTACGTTTTTCTTTTCGGCAAGCGACTTCAACATCGGCACATAGTCGTCGCCGTTTTCTTCAATATTGACAGGATTCAAATCCAGTTCAACCTTGCCGCTTTCAATGCGAGACATGTCCAGCACGTCATTGACCAAGGACAAAAGATGTTCACTCGAAAGTTTGGACTTTTTCAGACAATCTAACGCCTTGGGCTTATCGTCGATGTTCTTAATCGCCATGTCGGTAAAGCCAAGCATTGCATTCAGCGGCGTACGGATATCATGCGACATGTTGAAAAGGAAAGCACTCTTCGCCTTGTTCGCCAGCTCCGCTTTTTCGAGGTTCGCCATTTCGCGTTTCGTTTCGGCATCGACGCTATGGAAACCAGCAATCACATGGTTCTTGAAGTTTTCGTCCTTCACGAATTTAATTTGGTAGTAAACATCTTCGTCATCCAGTTTCAATCTAAAGTTCACAAAATACATGTGCTCGTTTTCGACCATCTCGAGAACTTTAGAAGGTTCCGTCGCCGCACAGAACGACTCACGATCCGCTGGATGCACGATGGTATTGACGAGCACATCGAGACGTGTCCCGAAATTATCAATTTTAGACCATCCGGGAACGTACTTTTCGAACAACGGATCAAAGCGGTAATGGGCCTCGGCAAGCGTTCCGTAATCGACATAGACGACGCAACCGAAGTCATCGGACAAGCCTGAAATCACGGCCATGTCGCGATTTGCCACTGCCTGCCGTTCTAGTTCGGCCCGGTATTGGGCGTCAATTTCTGCATAACCGACAGCGATATTGACAGGCTCTTCGTCAATGTTTTCCGCTTTCGCCAACGTCAGTTCCGTGTATTTATAGACACCGTAATAATCGCAACGGAATACGACGGAATAGCTCTTGACCGTTGCCAGTTTTTTGCGAATCGTTTCAAGATCCGCCAATTCTTCCAGTTCATGTCGGTCATCCGGGTGGACACGCTTTTGAACGAACCTCAATAGACGGTTAACAATATCGGTAGAACCATCGTTTTCACGTCCTTGATCATGTCGGTCAAAAGAAACGGCATCGCCCGTATTGTTTTTTGTATTGAACAGGTACAATCCAGAATAATTTCGCGAAAGAATCTTGATAATGTTGTCGTTAAACTTTTCCTCGCGTGCCCGTTCGGCCTTTGCAGATTCTTCTTCATCCACGTTTTCTAGCGTGACCACGATACGGTTGTCAGAATCGGGAGTCCTTGCCGCCTTCAAACGGTAGAATACAGGCTGGCCATCAATTAAAAATCGAAACGCCATAGAAATGGCACGATCTTTTTCCAATGCGCTCAATAAATTTTCTTTTCTGACAAAATCGCTTACGGTATTCCAGTCATCGCGATAGACTGCCTTTTCCAGAGCTTGTTCCAGCCCTTCAAAAAAATCGCCATCGGCCTTGACATCAAGCGTCTTCACGATGCCTTGGGCGTTAAACTCCACAAAAGAATTGTCTTCAATATTGACGTAGTAGATGTTATCGAAGCCATCACCCAACGTGTTCGCGATATTGGAATACTGTTCCAGTTCACGCAAGTGCATTTTGAATTCGAGCTGTTCCGTTACATCGATACAACACCCTTCAAGACGCACTCCGGCCTTGTAATCGTTATTTCGACCGCCATGAATTTTTAAGAAAATGATTCCGCGGGACTGATGGTTCCAAGCATATTCCAGTTCGCTTGTTTCACCGTTCGTCATCTGTTCGATGGATTCGGCAAAAGCCTCGTAATACGAAAGGTCAATGTTGTTGCACCATAAGTTGTAGAGGTCTTCGGGGAGCGTTTCTTCGGGGAATCCAAGAATCTGGAGGAAAGCGGAATCCGCATACATTCTAGGAGATTTGCCACTATCAAGTTCGATAGTCCACAAGCCAATGCCGGCACTCGATAGAATCGCATGTGTCAAGTTTGGTGTTTCAAGACTGTCCATGATATGTATCTTCTCCTACAAGAATCCCATCAACTACGAAAAGCGGTCGTTTCAAGATATAAAATACACATATTTTGGAGGGTCCGTGTTTCAAAAGGGGCGCAATGTCTTGAAAAAAGGGGGTGGAGTGAGACGAAAGATGAAAGACGATAGACGAAAGACGAAAGACGATAGACGATAGACGAAAGACGATAGACGAAAGATGTTAGTGGTTAGGGATGTAAACCAAAACATTCTTATTACACTCCTGTTTACCAACCACTGCATACTAACCACTGTTTACTAACCACTGTTTACTAACCACTGTTTACTAGCCACTGCATACCAACCACCCCACAAAACATAGCAACTGTATCAAGTGTTCATTCTACTATATTACGGCACATCGAGCAGAGCAAAGCATGCCCAAAGGGCGTAATCTAGCCACATTCCTCAAAAAAATGATATTTCAAGAACTTAACCGTCCTTTTTCGTCACATTTTTCTTAAATTATGTTTATACCGTCATAATGGTGTTAAGAAACGAGAAAATTGTCGTAGGATAATGAACAACGAACGTGCTAAAATTTTAATCGTCGATGACGATGCCATGAACAGAGCCGTGCTTTCGGATCTGTTGTGTGACGAATATGATATTATCGAAGCAAAAGATGGCGAAGAAGCCCTCCTAATACTCGAAAAAGACGCTCAAGATATTACACTTGTATTGCTTGACATGGTGATGCCTGGACGCGACGGATTAGAAGTCCTTGCCGTAATGAACGAAAAAGGTTGGATCAAGGGAACCCCAGTCGTCATGATTTCGGCGGAGACATCCAGTAAGCAAGTTTCTAAAGCGTTTGCATTAGGCGTCACGGACTTTATTTACCGCCCGTTCGATCAGATGGTCGTTCAGACCCGTGTCCGCAATACGATTCGACTTTACGTGAAGCAGATGCAGCTGTCCGAGCTTGTCACGAACAAAATTTACGAAAGAACGCGCAACAGCGATATGCTGATTTCCATCTTGAGCCACATCGTCGAATTCCGCAATGGCGAAAGCGGCCAACACGTTCTGCACATCAAGACGCTTACCGATATTCTACTGCGAGCTTTACTTAAACGTTCTAGCGAATACAACATTACCGAAGACGACATAAATTCCATTGCAACAGCCTCGGCGATGCACGACATCGGCAAAATAACGATTCCCAGTGAAATTTTGAACAAACCCGGTCGATTGACCCCCGAAGAATTCGAAATCATGAAGCAACATTCCATGAACGGTGCCAAGATGCTCGACGGCATGCATTTCTTCAAGAACGAATCGTTGATGAAATACACATACGAAATATGCAGATGGCACCACGAGCGCTGGGACGGTCGAGGCTACCCCGACGGACTCAAAGAAAACGAAATTCCCATATCGGCCCAAGTGGTTTCCATCGCAGATGTCTATGATGCATTGACTAGTGACCGTTGTTATAAAAAAGCGTTCCCCCACGAAAAAGCGCTTGCTATGATCAGCAACAACGAATGCGGTGTTTTCAATCCGCTACTGCTGGAATGCCTCAACGATGTCGCTGACACATTGCCTACGGAAATGAACAAGAACAGCACAAAGCAGTTGAGCGAAGAGAACTTCGCGAAGATTGCAAGATCCATTTTCGAAAACGACGACGATTCTTCGGACAGCACGATTCTTCAACAATACCGCAACGAGCACAAGAAGAGTTTGTTCTTCGAGTCCTTCCAGAAAGGAATCGTCTTTGAATACACTTATGATCCATCCGTGCTAAAGATTTCAGCTAAAGGTTCAGAAATTTTAGGATTCCCACAGACAAAAGTCGAACCGGAAAAGAGCAGTGCATTCTGGGATATCATCGGACGCAACAACTGGAACAACTTCTCCAAACTGCTTTACGATTCACAACAAAGCGGCGATTCGTTTGAATTCAAGTGCGACATCATGGTCAAAGGTCACAAGAGGCCTTGTTCCATCAAAGTCCAGCAGGCATGGAATAGAATCGACCCGGAGCATCCAAGACTTATATCCGTTTACGGATGCATTGATTTATTTTAGACGAAAGAAAAGCGGCGGAACCGTAGTGAAGAAAACTAACCCCGGCACTATGGCCGGGGTGACAAATGCAATGGGGAAATAGTTGTTTACAACAAGCTCTGGATCCTTCGACTTCGTGCTACGCACAGAGTTTACCCTGAGCTTGCCGAAGGGCCTAGGATGACACACTTTGCTCGCAGCTCATAGCTCAAAGCTCTTTTACTTGTCTTCTTCCTTGTCGTGGCAATGACACGGGCAATGGTAGCAGTCACCCGTCTCGGTGTAGTCCTTGCCAGTCCAGCAGTATGTACAAAGTTGATCTTCCGGGAGGCCGATAGCCTGAATCAAGTCGTCAATGCGCTGGAACGCAAGCGACGTGAGGTTCAGCTTCTTGCGGATGTATTCGACCATGTCCTTATACGGCTGGCCGTTCGGATCCGTATATTTGTCCAAATCAGCATTTTCGCCTTCCTTGTCGCGAATGTAGCGACGCGTGATGAGGTCGTATTCATTCTTGGAGCGCGAGAAGTTGATGAACTTGCACGGATAAACGAGCGGCGGGCAAGCAATACGCATGTGCGTTTCCTTGCAGCCCATCGAATAAAGTTTTGCAGCCTGCTTACCGAGCTGCGTGCCGCGAACAATGGAATCATCGCAGAACACAAGGCGACGGTCCTTGATGAGCCCTGGAATCGGGATGAGCTTCATCGAGGCGACATGTTCACGCTGGCGCTGGTCTTGCGGCATAAAGGAGCGTGCCCAAGTCGGAGTATATTTCACGAACGGACGTGCAAACTTGATTCCCGCTTCGTGCGCATAACCTAACGCATGAGACGTGCCGGAGTCCGGGATACCGCAAGCGGCATCGGCTTCAGTCGGGGTGCGCTTCGCAAGAGCGGAACCGCAACGGTAACGAGTCATTTCGACATTGCGACCTTCGTAGCTCGAAGCCGGGTAACCGTAATACACCCAGAGGAACGAACAAATTGCCATTTTCTTGCGAGCTTCGACGAGCGTCGTTTCGCCATCCGGCGTGAGCTCGACTACTTCGCCCGGACCAAGATCGCGAACGTAATCGTAACCGAGGTTCGGAAGAGCGCAGCTTTCTTGCAAGGCAATCATCGCGCCATTCTTCTTGCCGAGGATGAGCGCCGTACGGCCCCACTTGTCGCGGCAAGCGTAGAAGCGGCCCTTGCTGTCCATGATGAGAATGGAGCAGCTCCCCTTCACCTTGTCCTGAACGTACTTGAGACCATCGACGATGGAATCCTGAGTAGCAATAAGGGCCGACACCACTTCGGTCGGTCCTACCATTCCACTCGTCGTCGAGAACTGGAGCTGCATGCAATTGTTGCGGAAGAGTTCTTCCTTGATTTCTTCAATGTTCGTGATGAGGCCAACAGTCACAATCGCGAACGTTCCCAGCTTGGAGGTCATGACGAGCGGCTGCGGGTCCGTGTCAGAAATGACGCCTAAGCCAACCTTGCCGGAAAAATGTGAAAGATCGTGCTCGAACTTGCTGCGGAACGGAGTGTTCTGGATGTTGTGAATCGAGCGATGGAAAACTCCATCTGATTTCAAAACAGCCATGCCGCCGCGATGGGTTCCGAGGTGAGAATGGTAGTCGGTTCCGTAAAAGAGATCGCAAACGCAGTCTTCTTTGGAAATAACACCACAAAAGCCGCCCATATAAGACTCCTAGATGAAAAGGATTTTTCCAGCGAAAAAATAGAAATCTTGAGCCATAAGCAAAGACATCAACGCAAAAAAAATATTTCTGTAAGCTAGAAAGATGGCGGAATATTACCGATCTCCGCTTTGGGGTCCGTATTCTATTGAACCGTCGTGGCGGATGATAACGTAATCGAAGAAAGTTCCATAATCCACCATTTCAACTAGACGTTTATGACCTCTATGAAAAGGTCTATCATCAACGATATTAAAAAAGTTTTCACCTTCCGCTACCCAAGCCTTACACACAAGAACATCGCCACTATCGCTCAACGCTAATTCATAAAGAAAGTCATCATATAGCAGCGTACCTACATATTCGCCCCTCATCCCCACACCTTTCCAAACGGAATCTCTTGAAACAGGATGAAAAGGTCCCAAAGAATCCTGATAAACCAAAGCCACCTCAGTGTAATTCATCAAAGATTTTTTATACCGCAACCATTTTTCAAAAGTCGGATTTTTACGAACCGCAATCAGAGTCTTCAAAAAAAGCTTGACCGATTCAATCGGGTCTTCATAAAAATTTTCATACTTGAGAAGTTTCAGGACAAGTTCATTAAAAGGAGTTTCCCCTTTCAGCGTTACATAAAAAGAATATTCAACAGCATCTACAGGATGACTAGAACCGACTATGGCTTTAATATTAAAGAAATCCTCAAAACGTTTGAATCGTTTGTCTTCACGGAATGATTTTAGATTTTCTTCATTGTCTTTATCATCGAGCACTTGGCGAAGGCTATCTAAAACTTTGTAATAAGCGCTAAACGGAGAAGCGGTTTCTTGGTAAATCTCAGGATTCTTTTCATATTGTTCCTCATTATAAAACTGAGGATCTAAAAAACAATAATTTAAATTATCCCGTTTATAACGGAAATATTCTTTGGGCCGCGATAGAATACGGCCATTTTTGATAACAAATTCATAAAATATTCTCCCACACTCAAAACCTATAGTATCACTGACAAAATCAGCAAGTAACGGTTCGCTATTCTGTTTGAACGTTCGTTTTTCGGCAGACGTGTTCAGAACAATTTCTTGCGGAGGAATACTCACAGAAACAATTCTAGAGTCCGTTCCTTTTCCTTCAAAAAATTTGTCAGGAAGACCAATTGAACGCGAATATAACTTTATGAGCACACTATCCAAGTAAAGCGAAGAATCATGAAGACTCCAATATGCCGAATAACCACCGCCATTTTCAGGATTGAAATACGTAAACATCGGAGCGGAATGCCATTCCTTAACCGAAGGCCTAAACGGCCACTGCGAATAATGCTTGGCAATATATTTGTTGAGCAGATGTGCATCAACTCGGCATTGTTCGCCGTTAAAATAGAAATGGTCCGTTCCACCCTCGGTACAAGCACGATTAGGAAGACCGATAATGATTGCACAAGCGGCACAAGCAAGCGTAACAACCAACAGAGAAATTTTCTTTATCATCGCCCAAATCCAATTAAAACGAATTCATCCAATTTCAAAATAGAAATATGCGTTTTGACAAAGCCGTCCTAAACATTCAAAATCATTTTTACAAAGAATTTTCTACTATATTGTACCCATATGAAGATGCTGGGTAACTTTTTCAAAAAATTGGGTGGGGCTTTGGCCCCTTTTCAGAATCTTGTCTTGATTTCGCTTGCAGTATGGGGCATGCATATTCTGCTTCGCGTGTTGCTCCTGTTTCGTAACAATCCCTATGGATTCCCGTTTGTAAGCAAGCCTGACTGGTTTATTTTCCATGCGGTGTGCATCGACTTTATGTGGATTGTGAACGCCTTGGTGGTGTTTCTGATTCTAGGAGTCTTTGCCACAAGGCTTGCAGGGCGTTTGGGCTCTAAGTATGGTGCCGTAACACAGAAAACAGTACCGGTCCTTTACGGGATTTTTCACAGTGCCATTTTGCTTTTAACACTTCTCGACAACGAGACTCATCGATTCCTGGGTGGGCACTTGTCGTTCGGGCTTGTCGATACTTACAAGGATACGTCGTCTATAATTGTGTTCTACGATTACGTGGCCAACGACTTGTCTGTGCCGTATTTACAGTTCGTGGTGTTGGCATTGATGCTGCCCGCAACTTACGGATTATACCGTTTACTCTGCAAATGGTACCGTCCGACAAATGGATTCTACGTAAGGAAATCCGTGATTGCAATGGCTATTTTCTACATCGCCTCGTATGCATACGTTTATTTTATATGGACTGGTTTTTCCCGCATGGACAAGCTCCGTCCCGTTGTTTCCCTGATTTACAAGGATTTGTTTGTCAAAAAGAATGAATCCGGCCTTACAGAAAAAGACTTGGACGCATACCGAGTTTCCTACCAGAATCTGTGGCAAAGAATCGAAGGCGATTCATCATGGAAATTTTCCAATGCAAAAGAAGGGAACGGACTTCCGCTTTACCGTATTCCCACAGCAGAACTGTTGAACAGCGAAAAACTCAAAGCACAACGCGAGATGAAGCCCAACTTTATTCTAGTGCTCATGGAATCGCAACGCGGTCTTAATACGGGTTATATGAATCCGCAGATTCAGCCCTCCCCCACGCCGTTTATGGATTCTCTCGCTGCAAACTCTCACGTATGGATGCGTATGCACACAAGCGGCGTCCCCACCACCGGTGGGGTTCTTTCCACGCATATCGGCATTCCCGACCACACAGAACTTTCTCAAGCAACGGATCTTGCGCATATCACCCTACCTAGTTTTGTATCAACGCTTACCGATTCAGGCTATACCACTCACTATATGTCGGCCGCCGACCCCGCTTGGGATAACTTGGGCGTATGGATGTCGAAGTGGTACACGGCACAGCACTACAACCGCAACCGCGAAGACGATTCCACCTTTATGGACCATGCGATTGAATATGTGCGCGACACACTTTCGAAAGAAGGAAAGCCCTTCCTTGCAACCCTCATGACGCGCTCCAATCATTATCCATTTAACTTTGCCGCAGGCATGACCGACGAAGAAAAAGCAAGGCCCCTACAGGAACGCATCAACATAACGATGAACTACGCCGACAGGCAACTCGCCCGTTTTATCCGTGCCATTCAAAACGAAGATTGGTACCAGAACACCTACGTCATCGTGATGGCAGACCACGGTTTTCCTCTCGGCGAAAACGGAGTTTCTACCATGAGCGGTGGCGGATATTCTAACGTCAGCTGGATTCCATTCTTTATTCACGGGAAAGGCTTAGACGCCACTAACGACACCACGACTGCCGCGCAAATTGACATCGCCCCCACGGTGCTTGAACTCGCCGGATTCGCCGTGCCGAACATTTTTATGGGGCATAACCTTTTAAGAGGTATTGAAAAAGGTCTCTCGCTCGGCGTCCACTACAGCTACGCAACCATTAGCTTAGACGGATACCGCTTTATTGAGAAATACCCCGCACAAGACGAGATACATCTCTTTGCAGAAAACGACCTTCGTCAAGAAAACGAAATCACCGATAAGCACAAAAACGAAGAAATCCGTTTTTCAACGATTCTTGACACATTGCTAAAGATTTCAAATTACAGCTTAGAAAAGGGATTGTAATTTCGAATAAAACTAAGGCATCATGATGTCATTGCGGAGTACAGAACGCAATACACGCGATGCCCCTACAGCCTTATTTTTCCAGCCAACCGACACGCTGTCATGAACTTGCGAGAATTCGCCATTGACACCGCTGTAAACATCTTCGTTTTCAAGCCCGCCAACCAACACATGGTCACGGAATCCCAGATAATATGAATTCTGCGAGAAGAATACCGATGGTTGATTAGCTGGGCGTTCTTGCACAAGTAAGTCGTAACCCCAAAAATGATTCGGCTCGCGTACACCCGCTAAATCAAAAATAGTCGGCCCCAAATCCAGCTGCGAAGCCACATCTTCACGAACCGTCAAGCCCTGAAATAAATTGGTATCGGGAGAGAACATGCCAATGAAAATTTGCGTAGTCGAAACACCTAACGGTTGTGGCACTTTATAATCGATAGAATCCACAGGAGTATCGTGGTCACCCAAAATAAAGACCACCGTATTTTCGAAATCAGAACGTTTCGTAAGCACATCAAAGAAGCGCCCAAGTTGCTTATCGGTATAGCGAATGGCATTGCGGTAACGCACCATGGCATCTTCAGGTTTTTCGGCAAAAGCATTGGGATAGCCGTAGAATGGAATATGCGAAGTAATAGTATTGAGCGAAAGTTCCCAAGGCTTATCCGTCGGCATTTTTTCAAGAAGTTTAATGGCCAAATCAACGCCCAAACTATCCTCGTCATCGTCCACAACTTCTTCACCAATCAAGGTCCAATTCTTACCAAAGAACCTTTCAACAAAAGGAAGCGTATGGTCAAAAATCGGATTAGAAACAGTCACATAAGCACGCTGATAATTTGTTAAAAATTCAGGCCAGCCCTTAAACTTATTTGCCGCATAAAAACTGGGGACATCGCGATTCGGGTGCGAAGGAAACCCTAGATTGGTCGCCGTCGTGCCACGCACTGTAGGGTATCCACCACTAAAGGCATTCTTGAACCAAAAACCGCCTACTTGCGCAAAATTCCAAATATTCGGAGCAAAAGCCGTATCACCAGAAAGCATCTGGTTAAAGACACGGCCCTTGAAAGATTCGCCCATAATAACCACGATATTGTAAGGCTTTTTTGCCTTATACTCATGAATAGGAGCACTGCGATACATGGGGTATTCCAAAGCATTCGTGCGTCCCTTCACAAAATCTTCAGGCAAGAAAGAATCCAAATCTTTAACCAGGTCGTCTGTAATTTTGGTATTGTCGTGAATGAACTCAAATGTTTCTACAGCAGCAATGTGGAGTATTGGCGCAGTAAGCGTGTGTTTACCGAGCGTAAAACGCTTTTCAACCCTCACGTGAACTAGCGGAATTTCAAACTCGCCGCGCGCCCCCGTCAAAAACAGCACCAAGGGAGTCACCGAAAGAGCAAGCCCCACCGTGAGAAGAATCGTCGGAATTTTTTTTGAAGTTGGGAGATTCGCACGGTTCTTACGAAGCCTTACCGTATATACAACGACAAAAGCAATGGCAGACACAAAGCACAAAAGTATCAAGGAAATCCACGAAATCGTTCCAGCAAGGTCTCCGCCCAAAGTCGAGATAGTCGTTGCATCCGTGATGTTAGACAAATGAAAATAAGTACGCAAAAAAGAATACGACAGGCGCTGATGAGAAAAACGGAACACATCGTAGTCAACTGCAGCTATGGAAAAATAGAACGCAAAAAAAATCGCAAGGCCACGGGGTGCACGAGCAAACGCGAACAAGGCCCCCATCGTCATAATGGCACCAAAAGCCATAAACACTTGCCAAATCGTCTTACCATCGAACATTTCCGTAAGCGAAAGGCCAAGGGGATCCGGGAGCGTGTAAAAGAGTACAAGCATCACCGACTGCACCAACAAGGCAATCATCGTCATCATCACATACGGATTTTTCAAAAACTGCTTCATACAGAAACTATCCTTTCACGAACGGACGCCTAAAGAAGTTGACAATACCAGCAAGCACCCTGTAGCGGTATCCACGGCAATCCACAACCATCACACCCTTATACATATTGAACGTATGGAAGGCGACCTTCATCGTCGGGTGCGGAGAAGACTTTCGCCACAGTTCCTTAAACACAAGGCCGTCTGAAGATTCTTCGACTTGCTGAAAAGATATGGCGTGACCATATTCCACATTACATTCCTGAGCAGGGCGATAAATTTTTCCTTTATATTCAAACCAGTCGCCTGCATTTCTAGCAATATTTTCAGGGAAATGGTATTCCTTCACCTTCACGTACTTTCCAGTCCCATCCATTTCATACACCCCCAATGTGGAACCATTCGGCTTTGGAATCTCTGTGGAATAAATCTGTTTTTTGCCAAACAATTCCGTATAGACCGCATCCGCAAGGAGAACTTCACTAACAGTTTGTCCATTTACCAAAGCGGCCTTTTCCAAATCCAGCTCGTATAGCTTCAGACCTCCACCCTTGCTGTTTTCTGGATAAACCAAAACTTTACCACCCCTTCGGATAATTGCCGGGAAACTGAGATGCGAATCTAGCTCCAGAATAGTATCTGCCTTGAGAAGGCTGTTGCTCGCCTTGTCGATGGTGAGCATTGCAAGGCGACCTCTCTTGTGCGGGTAGTAGTATTCTTCGACCAAGACATATATCTTGTCATCCGTAACATCGAGAATGAAGGGATCCGCAAACCAGCGGTCCTTACATTCGTGGTTCAACCACTTGATTTTCAAGGGTTCGCCAGCAATGACTCCATCCAAGGTGTTTTCGACAAAACCGATATTCCAAACACCCTGCATTATGCTACGGTAGATTTCTATAAACCTCATGCAACTACTTCTTTTTTAAGATGGTACCGCACAGGAACATAGAGAACACGATGCTTGCAACCAAGAATACGAAGATGCTCATGCAAGCGAGATCTCCAATTCCCTTCAAGCCCTTATGCGTCGTAAAGAGAAATCCCACGAAACCCGCAATAGTCGTCAGGGAACTAGCCATTACATTTCGGGCGGTCGTATCCATCAACCGACGAAGCGTCATTGTATTATCGGAATTCCACGCCGTTACAAGATGAATCGTGGCATCAATACCGATACCCAACGCCATCGGAATCACAATCACGTTGTAAATGCTGATTCTGCCATAATCAATAACTCCATTGAGGAAACCCAATAGACCTAAAGAAAGGAGAACTCCCATACCGAAGGGAATGCATCCCACAAGGAAAATCTTCGGCTTTCTAAACGAGATAAGAAGCGTACCGAAAATCACGAGAATAATCACAATCGCCAGATTGAAACTGTCTTCCTTTACAGAAGAAATCACGTCCGAAAGAATGAACTGCGAGGAGAACGTACGGAGATTTTCCCCATCGAAGTTCCAATGTCCATAGCGGTCCTGGAAGCGTTGCAAGGCCTTCGCATCCCAACTGGGGAAGTCGCCGTAGATAAAGCCAATCTTGCCGTACGTGCCGTCCTTTTCGCGGACGATATCGAGAATCCAGCTAGGAATATCTTCCGGAGCAAAAGATTTTTCAACCGCAGCAAGTTTGCGCAAATTGGCTATGTTGACGGAATCTTCGCCTTCGGCGCGATCAAAAACGCGAGCCTCGACCAATTCTCTGATTTCTTCAATAATCTCAAGACGAGCTTCTTGGGAATCCTTTGGCGGAATAAAACTCTTAAGCGTAATGAAGCTACCCAGCATGGAATCCTTTTCCACATTGAGGCGATAAATCAACGTATCGTAGAGTCTATCCAACTGTGACACCTTTGAACCCATCACAGCCGCAGGTGTTGACGTTTTAGCCTTATAGCTAGCCCGCGTGACTTTAGTGGAAATCTTGTTGTCCGCGACCTTCTTTACCGTGGAGGAACGACGAAGGTTCTTCAAGTCGTGTTCGAAATCCACATGTGGGGCAAAATAGAGAGAAATCCCGCCTAGAATCAAACCGATGACTGCAGCAACCCTAAAGAACTTGAGAATTTGGGATTCCGTCCAAGCCTTAGGGAAGAAGCTGTTATCGGGAGTCCGTGGAATGCCACCCATGCACTTGATGAAAACCGGAAGCACCAGAATAGAGGTGGCCATACTGAAGAAAACACCAGCAGATGCGACAACACCGAATTCATAGAAGCCCTTGAAATGAGCGGCAAGCAAAGTAAGGAATGCGGCAATCGTGGTAAAACTAGCCAAGATAAACGGCTTAAGCATACGCCTTTGGGCTTCTTGAAGAACCTCTTCCAAAGTCGCCTTCTGGTTCAACAATTTCTGAGCCGTTCCGAGCATGTGGATGGAATAGTCAATGCCAATTCCCAAAATAATAGAGGCAACAAAGACCGTGAACGGATTCAGTTTTCCATAGAAAATAGCCGTAAATGCAAACGTCGGAATACAAGCATAAAGCACCGTACCTGTTACAAGAATCGGCCCCTTAATACCCCTAAAGAAATATAAAGTCAAAAGTAAAATCAACACCAAGCTGATAGCGAACGAGAAGATACTGTCGTTAGCAACTTCATCCACTTCCTTAAGGCCCTCATAAGTACCATCCACGGTGAAACGTGTCGGAACAGGATATGTCTTTCCATTGAAATGCTGGAGCAAGGTATCTGTACGTGCAAGAATATGCGTGACAAATTCATAGTCCGTAGAAGGCTTAATGAGCTTCGCATTCACAACGCCATTAAACAAAATCTTTCCGGTACTGTCGGGACGCGGGCAACCAATGAGACGAGCCTTCAAGTGCGCTGGCACGGGATCTTTTGGATGCCATTCTTCGCTCGGCTCTTGGGAGGAACCAGTAGTCTTGTTCTTTTGAAGGAAGGTTGCAAAAGCTCCGATGGCTTCATCTGGAAGGCCAAGTTCCTGAGGCAAGTTCTCATCAAACCAAATGCGTTCCTTTTTCTCGGATGTATCGGCGGTCGATTCAGCCAACAAGTCCACAACAAGCGGACCATTCTTTCGTCCAAGTTCCAGTTGAAGATCTTCTAGGTTGTTACGGATTCGCTCCAAATGGGACACCGGGAAGTAGAGGAGAGCGTTATCCTTGAAGAACTGGTTCTCTTCATCTTTTTGCGTTGATACAAAATCACCTTGCCAACGGCTATGAATGTAGTTTTCAACGGAATCCTGCATTGCCGCCACAATTTCAGGATCGTCGCTTTGAATAGCTATCGTGAAACGGTCCGTACTGCCAAAACGCTGGTACGATTCCTGCAAAGCGAGAACGCTAGGGGTATCATCGGGAAGCAAATGAGAAAGGTCTGCATCCAGCCGAAGGCCCGGCTTAACGAAAATGGGGAATGCGCACAACGCCGCAAGCAGGAGATAGAAAGCCAAAGCCTTGAACTGGTGCTTACAAATGAGTGGAATATACCACGCTGAAAATTTTTCTTGTAAAGATTTCTTTGTAACCATGCGTAAAATATAAAAATCTTTTTTTTTCTAGATTTACTCATTATGAAAATAATGATAGTCCTTAACCGAATCGCCCGTGGTGGCGGGGAAAATGTGGCCGTTCAACTAGCCAACCAATTTTCCCGAATGGGGCACACCGTTTTTTTTGTAAGTAACAAAGGACGCAACAACATTTCGGACTTTTATCCCATCGAGGATAGTGTTCAAATTCTCCCTTGTTTCCGTCATTATTTTCCCCTGAAAATTCTCAGCCTTCGCAAAGCCATCAAAAAAGAGAATCCCGACATCATCATCGGAGTCATGCCGGATTCCACATTCTACACATACCTCGCGGCTTTGGGCCTCCACAAGAAAATCATTTCATCCGACCACAGTTCTTTTGAAAAAAATCCTTATTCTCAAAGGCATCTTTTTCCGTACCTTCTCAAGTTCTATTTCAACGCTGTTTATGACTGCGTTACCGTTTTGACCAAAACGGACCGCGACATTGTCGAAAAGAGATTCAAGAAAACGGTGGTCATGCCAAACCCGCTTTCCATAACGCCTGCAGAGACACTTAACCCAAACAGGAAAAAGAGGATTCTTGCCGCAGGACGGCTTAATATTTGGCACTGCAAAGGGTTCGATATCCTCATCAAGGCCTGGGCGCGAATACACGAAAAGTATCCCGATTGGACCGTTGAAATCGCCGGTGAAGGAGATAAAGGGAGAGAGTATCTTGAACGTCTTATTGCCGAAAACCACTTGGAAAATCGCGTCATTCTTTCCGGGTTCCACCTGAACATCAAGGATTTCTTCAACGACTCCGAAATATTTGTGCTCAGCAGCCGCTATGAAGGATTCGGAATGGTTCTCATCGAAGCCATGTCACAAGGAGCGGCCTGCATCGCCTGCGATTACAAAGGCCGTCAAAGAGAAATCATCCAAGACGATTCTCAAGGCTTGTGCGTCGAAAGCGAAAACGAGGAAGCCCTCGCAAACGCCCTTTCAAGAATGATTGAAGACGAAGAATACCGCAAGCAAGTCCAAGAAAACGGATGGAGACGCTCCATGGACTTTACCCCGGACAAAATCGGGGATAACTGGATTCGCCTCTTTAATGATTTGCAAGGCCACTAATATTACTTGCCGATAATAGAGCCCAAAAGATGCAGGGGCTTCACGAGAATTGGCAAATGTTTATACAGCCATGCGAGCGATTTCGCGAAAGCGTAGCTGCGGATGATGTAAGCGCCGGCAGCGCCCACTTTTCTCGTCTGGAACTCAAACGCTTCTTTGGCATGCAGAATTACGTCGTCGTAATACTCGTTGATATGAATGGACTTATCCGCATTCACGGTCACAGGCAGGTTCTTTAAGTTCGTATAAAAGTCCTTGCGTAAAATTTTCGGCAAGAACAAATTCATGCTTTCGGGAACTTTGCAACCCCGCGTGTCGATAATGCGAGAACCAAAGAAATGCAGCACTTTCGCTGTCGGCAAGAACCGATTGCCGTACGCGAGCTGGCAGTTCCAACCACCATCCATTTTTTTCGTCACATAACCGAACTTGTAATTCGTCTCGGCAAGGCTCGCCATATCGTATGGGAAGTTCTTCGAGACACAATAAAGCCAAAGCTCATGCCACATTTTGAAGAACTCGCGGGCTTCTTCGGTATCGGCGGCAAACATCACGCCCCCGTTGAAAATTTCGTCGTTCAGAATCGGCGAAAAGCCCATCATCTTCGCATTGTTCAAGACCTTCTTGCGGTTAATCGCCTTCGACAAGTTTGTATGGAAATCGAGCACCGCATAAATGCCGCCACGCCATTCGTCGGGAATCGAAAGGTCATCGACAATCGCGATGTCCGAATCCATGTACAAAAAGTCGCCATCAATTTCGTTACGCATCACCGTTTTGAGGTAACGGGAACGCAACATCGGCGTGAACTTTTCATCAAGCGTAAGTACCTTTAATTCATCGACAGCGTCCTTCAAAGCAGCTCGCGAACCCGATGTGAGCGTAGCAGCCGTTTTGTCATCCGTCAAAAGCGTCACAAAAGCATTCGGGTTGTGGTCGCGAAGCGATGCGATTGCCACAAGCGTCTGTTCGCAAAAGAAATCCTTCGGAGAACTGGTCAGAACAAAAAGATACTTGACAGAGGGCATAATCATCCTTGAAGCTTAAGAGGTTCCTTTTTTTCGTAAGCGGCAAGCCTGCTTTCATACGTTCCGCGAGGAGCGTTTCTAAAAAAGTTTTTTATGCGTTGCCATAACGGACGCCAGCTGCCATTGGTCACATGGATTGCAAAAGGCTTGACCTTGGATGCGTTAATGCTCGGCAGAAACACATCGCCCGGATAAACAGTAATCCCTTCAGCGAGTTTCTGCATTTCGTTCTTATACAAAAATCCATATTGCAGTGCGGCATGGGCATAAACGCACGGCGCAATATTCTCGATATTCAATTCCCCATTCGGCAAAATGAACCTTTCCCTTTCGTAATATTCCATGCACTTTTTTAGGAAGGGATGACCCGCCTCGGCACCGAAAATGGCCGCCTGCAAAGCAATCCCATGAATTACGATCTGGTTCGGGTCTTTCTTGGTTCCGTCTTCGTTCAAGTCATTCCAAGATTTATATTTCTTGTAATGCGATGTAAATTCGACGTTTGTAAAATAGCGATTGATCAAGAACGGATCAAAGCTTTGGTACATGAACACGTCGCTGTCCAAATAGATTCCGCCCTCGCTATACACGGCATAAAGGCGAAGGTAGTCGCAAGCAAAAGCCCATTTAGAAAGCGAAACCGCTTCACGTACAAACGGAACAGAATCAATAATCTTTTGGCATTTGGCCATATCCCAACGGACAATTTCGTAATCGGGGCAATGGCGTTTCCAGCTTTCAATGCACAACTGCGCAAGTTGCGGCAGCGGGTCATTGGAAAGCCATATATAATGTAGTTTCTTTGGAATCATATCGTTAATGTAGAAAAATACTACTTTAGAATTTCCTTTTATAGAACAAGAATTGCGCCCCGAGCGCAAGCAGCACACACAAATACACGACAATTTTTCCGACCATCGTAAGCGTAATCAAATGTACATTAATCAAGACATAGAGCGTGAGCAGTAAAGCAATCCAAACCAGTTCAACCCACAATTTTCTTGAATACGGCTGGAGTTTTCTCTTCAATAAATAGACATTGCAATAAGCCGAAGCAACAATCCCATAAGTTAGCATCGAGAGAGCAGCACCCGAAAGACCCAGTTGCGGAATCAAAATAAGCCCCACAACCAGCGAAGTTAAAAGCTGAATAACGCTAGACTTCAAGTTAATAATGCTCTTTCCAATTCCATCAATCACCGTATTCACCATGCCAAAGAACGTCACCACAAGCTGGAAGAAAAGCAAAATACCGAGCGCCATCGGCTGCACCACGTAACTCTTACCCGCAATGGACATGATTTCTTCGGGGAACAGCACTATAAAGAATCCGATAATCACCTGAATCTCCGTCGCCATCGACACACAATAAGAATAGACGGGCTTTAAATCCGTTTTCAAGCGGGATTCATCCATGCCCGACACAACCGGCGTAATAATCGAATTGAATCCGTTTCGAATCGTCTGTAATCCATTCGCGAGAGTCATCATCAAAGCGTAAACGCCAGACGCTTCGGCTCCCACAAAAAACAATACCATCCAAAGTGTAGAACGCTGAAGCAAGTTGCCGACAAGTTCAGTCAAACCAAGCGGCACAGAATAGAGAACAAGTTCCTTCGAAGCTAAGCCTGGCGGAATAAGCGGCATTTTCTTGAACTGTTTACGCACAGCCATTGCATGCGCAGTAAACCCAATAACTTGTCCAAACAAAAGGCCAAACGGGAGCGCATGCGGAATGTCCAAATAATGCAAAATGATTGACACGAGAGGTGCCATCACAGCAATTACAAAATCATTGATAAAAATCGAAATCCATGGTTTACGGTTCCCTTCAGAGGAGTTGCTCAGCACATACATTCCCGAATAGAACACAAGCGAAATCGCATAATACGGGAGTTCATCAGAAATTAACGGCGTGAACGACCCCAGTATAATGACAATCGTCACGAACAAAGAAACAGCAACAGAAATCCAGAAAGATTCCATAATGCCACTATAAGCCACCCTTCCGTGAAGCTTATTTTGCGGCAAATACCAACGGAGCCCTATATCCAAGCCCAGCGTCGATGCATGCGCAATCGTAAGCAAGAGTCCTTGAGTCGAAACAAATATGCCAAATTCGCCCGTTCCAAAAATGCGAGCGAGCATAACGGTCAATAACGGGCCGCAAATTTTAAGGACAGTCCCCAAAATGTTGAACAGCGTACTTTTTTTTAAAAAACTTTTATCTACTTCTAATTCGTTCATGCACAACGCAATTTAAAAAAATGACTTACTAAATTAAACCCTAAATTTGCTGAAAATCATATATTCTCAAAAATTTTTACTACATTATATGTTATGGTTCAATTCAGTCAAACTTCTTGGCAATACGGCTCACTTTCGGATACGCTAGATATCTTGCGCTATGCACCAATGTCCTTGTCCATCGGGAAAAACGCTGTCCTCTACTACACGTTGCCGAAAAGCATTGAACCGGGCGAATTTATACGCTACACAATCGTAGCTGGTTTTAGGAAAGTAAGTTGGACTGGCATCATCGGAGCGGTCAATCCGGGTAAAACGGACAACGTTCTTGAAATAGCAGTCCGTTTGGGCGAAGGTCCGTTCCGTGGCTTTACCGCTACGCACAAGTTCGATTGCGTCAAGGGCATAACGACTTGCTTTGACGACATCACTTTCCAGGGTTGCAAGGATTTTGCAGAAGACACGTTCTCGATTGTCATGGCAAGTGCAAGCATGGTCTATGCCATCCCCGCCAGAGAAATGGCTCGTGAACAAATTGCATTTGTAGAAGCAAAGAAAAAGACGCAGGCTTTCGAAGCGTTAGAACAATCCGCAACAGCCGGATAACATCATGTACAAGTCCCTCGAACAGGCCCTGCTGGATTTAGAAAAAGCGGGAATGCTCAAACGTATTCACGCCGAAGTCGATCCGCACTTGGAGATGGCCGAAATCGCGAGGGAGAATTTCAGACAAGGTGGCCCCGCACTCCTTTTTGAACATGTCAAAGGGAGCAAGTTCCGCGCCGCCTGCAATATCTTTGGTAGCGACGAACGGTTTAATTTTTTGTTCCGCGACGGATTCGGGCAAACCAAGGCCGCCGTTAATTTCAAAGCAAATCCTATTGAGTTTTTCAAAAACGCGCTAAAATCGCCCGGAGTTTTGTTCAAAGCGGTCTGCGCGGGATTGAATTCGCTCCCCATGCGTTCAGGGAGCATCAACGATTTTGAAGAGTGCAGTTTGCAGGACTTGCCGCAGCTAGTCTGCTGGCCGCTAGACGGCGGAGCGTTCATCACGCTCCCGCAAGTCGCTACACGCCCGAGCGAAAACGCAAGCATCATGCAGGCAAACGTCGGCATGTACCGCATCCAGATTTCTGGAAACGATTACGTATTGAACGAAGAATGCGGGCTGCATTACCAAATCAAGCGCGACATCGCACGTCATCATCAAAAAGCGATTGAAGAAGGCCGACCGCTCAAAGTGAGCATTTTTATTGGCGGCCCCCCGTCGCACACGTTTGCAGCGGTGATGCCCATGCCCGAGAACCTCTCGGAACTGTTGTTCGCAGGGATGCTCGGCAACCGAAGATTCCGTTACTTTGAACATAATGGTTATCTTGTCTCTAGCGATGCCGATTTTTGTATTTTAGGAGAACTCGAACCCGGCTTAAAACCCGAAGGTCCATTTGGTGATCACATCGGTTATTATTCCGGGAAACACGATTTTCCTTGTATGAGAGTCTATAAAGTACTTTGCAAAAAGAATGCGATTTTCCCGTTCACGGTCGTAGGGCGACCGCCTCAAGAAGATACGTTATTCGGAAAGTACATTCACGAAATCACGCAGCCGATGGTCCCCGCTTCGCTTCCGGGCGTTCATGGTATCCATGCCGTCGATGAAGCGGGCGTGCACCCGCTTTGTCTCGCTCTCGCTTCCGAAGCGTTCCGCCCTTATGCGACCGCTGAAGAACGCGAGCCGATGGAACTTTTAAAGACGGCAAATGCTTTGCTCGGATTCAATCAGGCGAGCCTCACGAAGTATTTGCTGATAGCCGCGAAAGAAGATGTTGATACGTCAGCAAAGACTTCGGCTATAGTCAACGACGTTCCAGCGTTTTTTGCTCACGTTCTTGAACGAATTCATTTCGACCGAGATTTGCATTTCCAAACCGCTACAACGATTGACACGCTCGATTACACCGGCACAAGCCTCAATCACGGTTCCAAAGTCGTCATTGCCGCAGCAGGAGCCAAATGCCGCGAACTCCGCGATAATCCAAGCGACTTAGAATCGCTTGCTATCCCGCAAGGTTTCAAGAATGCGACCATCGTAATGAAAGGCGTGCTAATTATCGAAGAACCGTATTTTGCCACAGTCACAAATGATTCCCCCATTGAAAAATGCGACAAAAAAAAGTTCCGCGAACTCAAAGAAGCTCTCGCCTGCTGGGAATTCCGCGAAAACTATCCTTGGATTTCTGTGATTGACGAAGGTGCGTTAAGCTCAGACAACTTATTAAGCGATTTCTTGTGGCTCACGTTCACGCGTTCCAACCCCGCACAAGATATTTACGGTCTCGACGAATCCGTTTGCAATAAGCACTGGAAATGCAACGCGCCACTCATTATCGACGCACGAATCAAGCCGCACCATCAAAAGCAATTGACTGTTCCCGCAGAAATTACATCAAAAGCAAAGCAAATCCTCAAAGAGGCAGGAGTTCTGTAAAATGCGTTTAGATTTTTCACAAATTTTTCTGCATACGCAATGTCGCCTCGTCATTTTGCTTTTATTTGCAATCGCAAATCTCGCACACGCTTACGAAGGCGAATGCGGAACCATGACGCTTTTCGAAAATCTCATCAAAGAACGGAAACATCCGGGTTCCGCCAATATATCATACAAAGTCAGCATTTCCAGCAAAAGCCCAAAATGCACAGCCGAAGACTATTATGATTCCGTCTATACCATTGAAACCCCGCATTTTCAGGTCATGTACGTTTTGACGGGTCCGCACGCAACCACAAAAGCTTTTGCCGATAGCACCGCAGCCATCTTTGAAGAGGCTTGGAATTTCTACATCAACAAACTAAAAATGCGGCCCCCAAAAGGGCCTCGCATAAGCCTCCATTTTCAGCAAAAAATCAGAGACGGCCTCTATCCCGTCGAAATCATAGACATCAATCAAATTAGGAACAACATCATCAACGGAAACGGATGTGCTGAAAATTTTGGAATCACGTATCCACTCAATGACAATGAAACATCCCATATTTTCGTAGAAAATGACTTCTACAGCACTTGTCCAAATAAAAATAACCAGGACACCATTTTCGTCCATGGAGACACCTGCTTATACACAAAGCCAACAAGTCCGTTACGCAACAAAACATACGATTTCTTATATTCCAAAGAATGGGTCAAAGGCCTTCGTGTAACGATATTCCACGAATTCTACCACGCTATACAACTCAGCTACATCAGTTACATCATAAATGAATCATTCTGGTTCGAAGCCTCTGCAGCCGGATTCGAAGAAATCACCAACCCTGATATTGACGATTATTTCCGCTATCTATCTGATTTCTTTGGAAGAATGGGAAAGCCTCTCTCCAACACCTTCCGAAATTATGGAGCATCGACATTATTCCTTTATCTATACCATAAGGTTTCAGAGAAATTAGATAAAGCTATTTGGGAAAACTTTTCCAAGAATCCGAGCAAAAACTTCGAATACCAACTCGAAGCTGCATTAAAAGAACTCAAGCTTGATGCAGACAGTGTTTTCCACGACTACTCCGTCCGACTTTCATTTTCAGGGGAGCGCAGCTCTTCCCTCAATAAAAAAGATTGGATTAATGAAGATCAATCGCAGTGGTCCTCCGCAAAATTCAATGTTGACAACACCATCAAGCCCAATATTGAAAGCCTAGCATTCGATTTTTACCATAATAATAAAGGTTCCTCCACACCCGATTTAACAGACTTTATCGGTAAAGCAACTGTTATTGCATTCAATGACGGCAAGGCAACATTCTATAAAATACAAAACAACAAAACATTAGACAGTCTCGCAGTCATTCTGGCCTCCTGCGATTCAACCACATGGATTTTCAGCCGACTCGGGCAATCCGAAAGCATTCCCATCATGAACAATACGGCAGCGCCACATGCATTCCCCGTTCCATGGAGACAAGGGCCACTCTGCTTTGCCCCACTTCCTCACGACAAAAAATTTATCGAAATTCGCAATAGGCGTGGAGATTTAGTCTCGCAAGAAAAATATGATGGAACAACGTACTGCCTGCCAGAAGACAAAGTCAAATCAATGATGGCTCCGGGCGTTTACCGATTCCGCGTCGGCAACAAAGGCAAGACGACTAGCTTTATAGTAGTGCATTAGAGAGGTGAGGTATGAGGTCGGCACTTCGTGCCTTTGAGGCATGAGCTAATAAATCACGCCATGGGCGTCAAACTTTATACTCAAAGCTTTCGAAGAGAGCGTACTCATGGCTCATTGCTCACCGCTAAACAAGTTCTCCGATCCACGGGAACAGGTTGTTCTTTTGTTCTAAAGTTTTGAGCAAGCGCGTGTCAGGTTTCGCCTTGACCGCATCTGCGTATAGCTTGCAAACATTTTCGTAATGGCCGTTCAAACGGGCACGTGCGTAGTCCGCAGCAGAATTATTGTGAATCATGAACGCCCAGTCCGAAGCTTGGAACAGCACAAGTTCACGAGCCATCTGAGCAAGGAATCGCTTCATAGTCGCCGCTTTCCCTGCGGGCATTTTTGCACTCGCCGCAGCATTCCCCGCATGTGACAATCGTTTTTTCAAATCGTTCATCATCCCATGCATTTTAAAGAACATCGGATACTGGAAAGCGACAGCATCGTTCATCCAAACTTCGCCAAAGCCGCCCTCGCCCCACGACGAGAAAATCGGCGCATGGACATCTGCATCCGCGACATTCCCCGCAAACGTTGGTGACGTCGGCACAGAATCTTCAAGTGAAGCCATTTCAACGACATTCGAGCTTGCCGCACGTTCAAACATCTTTTCGATGAACAGCGGGCCTTCAAACCACCAATGGCCAAAAAGCTCCGCATCGTACGGACAAAGGATTGAAACCTTGTTGCCGTCCATTTTCGAGAGCAAATTCGAAACAGTCTCTTCGCGGTTCGCTACAAACAAACGTGCATGGTCTTCGACCAACCTTAACGCATTCCACGGGCGATAAACTTTCTTGTCTTCGCTACCTGTAATGCGATAATACTTGAGGCCCGTTTCAATATGCGTCCCTGCGGCAAGGAAGTAATCGCCTAAATAATCGCTTTCGCGTTCGTGCGCAATGTCCTTGAAGAACTCGCGATATTCAGGATGCCCCGGATACCCCGTTTTGCGGCTCCATACTTCCATGGAACTGCTCTGTTCGCGCCCAAAGCAATACAGCCCCGCAGGCGTTTTGATTGGAGCAAACACGCCATACTTCGGAGCCGGTTTTGCGAGCAGCACGCCATGCGTTTCCAAAAAGAAATACTGGAATCCAAATTCCGCAAGGATTTTATCCAAGCCTTCGAAATAGCCACATTCCGGCAACCAAAGCCCACGCGGCTTTTTGCCAAAAGATTCTTCGAACGCACGGACTGTAATTTTCAGCTGCAAGCGTATCGCGTCAACATCGCTTTGGTACGCGGGCAAGAACGGATGCGTCCCCACACATGTGAGCAAATTGATTTTGCCAATCTGCTCCAAGCGTTTCAAAGACGGAATGATTTCACAACCGCAGTCGCGTTCCCACGTATTGATTAAGGCAATCTGGCGGCGGTAATAAAAATTCACCACCTCCATTTTCTCGGAATCATTTTGCAAGCGAACCTTTTCTCGCTCCAAGAGTTCAAGCTGTTTATACAAATGACGCGAGAATTTATCTAAAAGCGAGCGGTCCGTCAGCATCGCCAAAAGCGCAGACGATACGCTAAAATTCAAAGTGCCCGGCACGCCCTTTTCTTCCAGACGGTTAAGCATCTGAATAATCGGCAAGTACGTTTCTGCCATAGCCTCAAAAAACCAGTTCTCTTCCAAGAACCGGTCGTACGAGGGTTCACGCACAAACGGTAAATGTGCGTGAAGCAAAAGATGGACTTTACCGGGTTTCGACATTATTCCGTGCGTTTCACGACGATCGGAACGATGGTAGTCGGGAAGTCGCCGTCCTTGTCGGTCGCAAAGACAGGAATAATCTTCGTGACATCCGGGAGGTCTTCTTCAAAGCTGAACGTGCCATCCGGATTCAGCGGGAACGGTTCGCCACGCACTTGCAAATGAGCGTCCGGACGCGTACCGCCATAGACTATCAAACGGGTCTTCACCCACAAGAAGAAGTCCTTGCCGTAATTCACGGAATCCTTCGGCAATTCAAGCTTGTTGCTCTTGAGAGCGGCACTCGAAAGTGCACCCGAGAACATCGAACCCGAAGAACTCGAAAGGCCGTTGAGAGCGTTTTCAAGCCATGTCTTTGCAGACATCGAAGAAAGTCCCGAGCTGCCAAAGCCGCCGAGCGTAGCCCCGCCAAGCGATGCACGGACAAAAACGTTCTCCGGGTTCACTTCGGAACCTTCAAGCGTGAACGTCTGCATCGGGCCAGCTTCGACGAGCGATTCAAACTTGCGACCAGAAACGACACCAAGTGCGGCAGCACAATTCTGCGTCGATTTCTTTTCGATATACCAGTTGCGAGCGTCTTCAGGCACAACGATATCGTGGAACTTGAGCTTCTTGTTGCGCTTGACCGTCAAGTCGTTTGCAATATCGAACAAGCGAAGTACAAGTTTGCCCTTGCCCTTCTTTGCTGCCTTGATTCGTTCTTCGGAGACATCCCAGAAAGCTTGCATCCAGTTCGGATCCTTCTGCATGAGCACCAAGTATTCCGCGTCAAAAGACTGCGGCAATGCTTCTGGAGCTGCCTTTGCGGCCTTCTTGGCAGCCGGAGTTTCCACAACTTCGACATCGACCTTCTTCGCCTTCGTTCCAGCCTTGACCACTTTCTTTGCAGCGGCAACAGACTTCGCGGTTTTTTCAGAAACTTTAGAAGTTGTCTTCGCTACCTTAGCCGTAGTCTTGGCCGGAGCATCGGCCTTATCAGCAGCCTTTGCCTTAGTCTTCTTTGCAGGAGCAGCCTTTGCAGCCACCTTTTCAACCGTTGCAGACGGCTTCTTAGCCACCTTGGCCACAACCTTCTTTGCAGCCGGTTTTTCTTCGGAGACCACCTTATCTGCGGTCTTCTTTGCGACCTTCTTCGCCACAGGCTTCTTTTCTGCCACGGGCTTTTCTATGTCTTCAATTTTTTTCTTAGTAGCCATTTTCGATCTCCTTCTGATTAAATCTTACTGACCACGGGTTTTACCCCAACTTCCTACACCAACTAAACCTAGACGGATTGCAATAAAGGACTCGTTCCAATTGCGGTCATCGTCCGTCAAGCGAACACCTCCCTGAATTGCCAAATCCAGCATCGTGCCACGACGCCCCAACGGGAAACCGACACCAATGGATCCGCCAATTTCAGAAACATCTTCGACATACCAGTTCTTGTACCAAAGACCGGCACGATACGCCATACGATCCCAATAGGATTCGTAAAAGACATCGCTTCCATCTCGCTGGTAACCGATAGAAATATTAAAATCGTTCTGGGTCTTTGTCACCTGCGACATGTTCCAACTACCGCCAGCATTCTCGATATCGCGGTCCCATGCTCGCCATGCGACATCCAACATCACGTTATGGCGCTTGTTCAAACGGTAATTGACACCGGTAGCAAGCATCGCCGGAACCTTGATTTCACGTGTGTAATGCGTCGGAGCAAGCGTATCCGTTTCGCTAAATCTAAAATTATAATTCAGTTCATTCGACAACGTATAAGGTGTCGTGAACGAGAAGAAGTAAGACGCCATGCGACCACGGTATTGGACCGCAAACGTGTAATAGGCGGAATGATTCTTAATTTCCCAGTCGCCGTTTACATGGTCTGAAAGATTAGTGTTGTTCGTAGCCCAAACATCAGCACTGTCTATTCCGCTATTATCTGGGCCAAGCGTCAAGTTACGATTAAAACTCCCCATCACAAAATGCGCAGACGCACCTAAAGATACAGCACGGAAAAACGGGAGTCTGATAGCATAAGTCGGTACAAGTTCATAAATACTGCTTTGGTACTCGATTTCTGCAAACCAATTTTCGTTTTCATCTTCGATGTCTTCACGAATCGAACTAGCGTAATGTTGCCACAACGAAACGCCAATCGTACCAAAGTCACCCATCGGGAACGAGAGGTTCATGGAAGGCATCGAAATGCCGGTCTTTGTAAAATCAACATTCGAGCGGGAAACCGTCGAAACACCCAGCAAAAAGTTCAAGTTCAAGACAACTTTCGTATCGAAAGCCTGACGTGCCGGGTTCACCACGGACACACCTTCTATATCACCAGTCTTTGCATTACCAGCAAAGCCGCGACCCGCCATAGCGGCAGAGCCGCCTGCAATCTGCTCTTCGCCAATGGCATCCGGGGCAATCATCGACGCAAAGGAAAAACTAGAAGCACAAAGTAAAGCACTAATAAACTTTTTCATTATTTTTCCCCACGCGCATTATCTGTAGCAACAACACTTGATTTGCTTTCGCTTTTCACGACAATCTTTTGTTTCTTTTTCTCACCACGCTTGGAGGCAAGCCACAACTTGAGAGTCGCCGGTTTGCTTTTGATGGTCGAGAAATCGTAACGGGCATAATCAAATTCCTGGAAGGAAACACGGAGAGTATCTCCGTTCGATTCTATGCGATTGGTATAAACAGTATCTTTATCCAAAAGAACAGGCACTCCTAAACGCATCATCATCTTGAAAGTACGACCATCGCTAGCCTTGTTGATGAAATCGCGCATACCGGCAGTCACCTGTAACGAAACAGAATCACCATCGTAGAACACCATATTCGGGTGGCCACTTTCGAGAATGCGAGGTTTATCCAACTTGTAATTTTCCCTACGGCAAACAACTTCATCGGCACTATCCAAGAAAGAAGCTGCCAAAACCTGAAGCGGCAATCCAAGTTCGTTATCACCCTTGAAATCATCCCTATAGAAAGTCATTTGGGCCATCACGACCGCCTGACGCACGTCATTGCTATCGCCCTTCGTATAAGGAAACTCATCGCCATAAAAATCGGACAGAGCATTCAAGATGGGCTTGGACGGAAACTCGACGACGAGGGAATCATAAGCCCCACCATGAACCACGAGGCAGTCTGAGCATTTTTCTTGATTTTTATTGATTGAGGCTGCTCGCGTCGGTATATAAGACACATACTTGTACGTCGTATCGTTTTTTAACGTCACTAGACGGAAACGCGGGAAATAGAGCACGTTTCCGGGGCCATAGACACGGAAAACATGCGCTGCCTCCGGGGCAGACAAACGCAACTGCAAACGGCGGTTCCCGGAATACTTGCGGATATCCTCCGAAAGAGCTTTCGGCAATTCAATAGTCAATAGAGTATCCTTCTTGTCAATCGAAATAGAAACCGTCGTATCCGCAGACTTTTTTGACTTCCAAGACTGAAGTTCGTACATCCAGACAGAATCATTTAAATCTTCCAAGTCTTCATATTCACTGTCGCTCAGTTTATCAGAAACAATCCAGCTCACATTGAGCTTCACGTCTTCTTCAATGGGCAAAACCTTCGACGGCAGATTATCAGAATGATAATAGGAATCCACGAGGTAAAGGTACAAAAGGGATTTCGACGAATCCGCCGCCTTAGCCCTCGCCAAAAACGCGCTATCAATAGCAAAGTCAAAAACGATATCGTGCGACACGCCATAGGAGGCACCAAAAATTCCACGCCCCCAAGCGTTCACAGGAGCCGTATCGCGCATGACCTCGGCAGACACAGGTTTCAAGTCGTTCACGGTCACCACCTGAACTTTGTAATTGCTTGGCATACCTTGATCAGAAAGCCAGTTAGACAGCCCTTCGTCATCCGTATCGAACAAGCAGGACGACAGTAAAAAAGCCAAAAGCGGTAATAGAATAAATTTTTTCTTGTTCACTCAGAACTCCGAGTATTTACTTGTAATAAATTTCGCCCATAATATAGTAAATTAAGAGGCTAGAGACTAGGATTTAGAGATTAGGATCTAGGATCTAGGATTTAGGGGCTAGGGGATAGAAGTTAGAGGAGAGAGAACGAGGTCGCTCGCACACTCGCTATGAGGTATGGGGTCGGCACTGCGTGCCTTTGAGGAAAAACACAAAGCGCCGCGTCTCAGCGCGCAAAGCACAACCTCGCAGCCCACCACCTCATTCCCCTCTATGTATCGTGGGGACGCTGGCTAGCAATTTTTTCGTGTAGTCATTCTGCGGATTCATCAGAACCTCGTCGGCAGGCCCATGTTCCACGGCATGTCCAAAGTACATCACAAGCACTTCGTCGCTCAATGCACGAACCACTTGCATATCATGGCTGATAAACAGAATACTCAGTCCGAGTTCACAACGCAAATCGTCGAGCAAATGCAAAATCTGCGCCTGCACGGACACATCCAATGCACTTGTCACTTCGTCGCAAAGCAGCACCTTCGGACGCACCATCAAGCTACGCGCAATGCAAAGTCGCTGGCGCTGACCACCCGAAAATTCATGCGGGAATTTATCCATTGCACCCGCCGGGAGCGAAACTCGGTCCAAGAGTTTCCTTGCACGCTTGCAAGCTTCATCGTACGAAACACCACGAGCAATCACGGGAGCTGTCAAAATTTCAGTTACGGTCTGTCGCGGATTCAAGCTACTAAACGGATCCTGAAAAATCATTTGCACCAAGTCCGAAACACGGACAAAGTCCTTCGCGGTTCCCGCCTTTCCGTTTTTTACCGGCAGTCCAAACAAATTAACTTCACCTTTGGCAATAGGAACAAGTTCCACCAAAGACTTCACCAGTGTCGATTTTCCACAGCCCGACTCCCCCACAATCGAAAGAATCTTCCCCTGCGGAAGCGTAAACGAAACATTGTCAACTGCGGCAAAATAATCCTGAACCTTGCTAAAGACACCACCGCGAATCGGGAACTTTACCGTAAGTCCGTTCACCTCGATGGCCGGAACAACTTTATCGAAATTTTCAATATTCATCAAGTTTCCAATTCAAGCATCTAATTCGGCGAGAGCGTCTTGAACATTCTTTTCGGTCGCAATCAAAATTTGACGACACTTGCGCAAAAGCTGTGTTGCCTCTTGAACCTCCACAGCAAGTTCATCAATTTCCATCTCGGAATTGTCGATTTTCGAAAGAATCTCTTCCAATCGGCTCATTGCGTTTTTGTATTCAAAATTTTGGGCACTCATATCGACGAATATAGTTAGATTTAAATCAAATGAATTTGTTCAATCGTTCTATTTTGCCTTTTTTGATGTCCGCGACATTCCTCGGCCTATTTCTCATAGGTTGCCTTGACGCACCGGACTATCCAGAGACGTTCACTCCCGTCGATTCAATCCGCATTTTAGTAAAGCAAAAAGGGGATTCCTTTTCAACGCAACTCAAAGTTCATCCATCGGATTCAGCGGTAATCAAGGTAAATGTATTACCTGAAAAATACCAAAACGACTTGACATTCGAGTGGTTCTATTCTACCGAAAAAAAAGACAGTTTGCTTGGACGTGGAGCGGAATACACGTTCTACCCCACCAAAGACAAAAAAAACATTCCAAACAAACTCATTTCAACAGACCGGGAAGAGAACAAAGAAGCACAAGACTTCACAGTCATCATCAACTCGACTCCGATACTTTCTGATTCGACCACACCCGCAAACGGAGACACGCTTTACGGTTCTACAAAATCAGCTTTTCTATTTGCATGGTACAGTATTGATATGGATTTGTATAACGGCGATACTTTGTTCCACATTCTCGACATAGACGGAAAAGAATTCGATGTCGGAACGCTTTTGCAAGTAAAGCAATCCGGACTAGAAGCTGGCGAACACAAATTCCGCATTATCGTACATGACCTTTATGGCGATTCAGACACTCTTGACTACAAGAAATTTTTCGTAATTGACACGCTGGAGGAAAAATGAAGTCCGTTCAAGCGTTTATCATCGTAGCCACTGCTTGGTTATTCCAATCCTGCTTTGATTCCAACGACCATCTTTTTGACGAAGACGATGCAATTGATATAATAGTCGATGCAAGCCTATCTAAAAACATGTACACACTTACGCCTAGCGTAAAAGCGGACACGTTCAATGTTCACGACACCATCTATTTCTTAGCATCAATCAGTCCAAATAAAAATTTCCGCGTACAAGATTACCATTGGCTTATGGATGGCGTCTATTGTTCTTCGGAATACAATTTTAAAAAGCAGATCGAACAGCCGGGCCATCATAGATTTATATTTGTTCTTAAAGACCACTTTAATGATATCCATTCTGATTCATTAGATGTATGGGTTGCAGACAATCCAGTTTTAAACGACAGTGCTTTCATCCCGGCACAAGGAACACAAGCAATCGACCCCTACGAACCCATTTACTTTACATGGAGTGCAAAGACAGAAGGGATTCGACTCGCCCATCATTTTCATTTCACGCTAAGCGAAGAAAATTTTGCATATTCAGGTTCCAAAGGAAGTTCCGATTTTAAAGTTATCGATACGATTCTAAACGAGCCGTACTTTGAATATCATCACGAACTCAATCCATTAAAAAAATACAATTGGACAGTACAAGCCTTCAATGAATACAACTTGGCTTCTGTAGAAAAAATTGAAAGTTTCTTCTATACCAAGGGCTTAACCGGAGAAGGTTCTCTTCAAGCAAAAATCAGCACAAGCCAGCAATCGTCTATTCCAATACACATATCGCTTCAGAACAAAATAGAAGAAGATAAAATTTTAAATTACAATTTTTCGGTCAACTCATCGAACAACGAAATATCTCTCGGAGCAATTCCCGCCGGAGCTTATCTACTAACACTCAATTCCGATTATCCCGATTTCAAGACCATCGACAAAAATATCGACATTCGAGATGGTTTCGTCACAATTCTAGACAACATCCAATTAACAGATTCAACTCCACCCAGCATCGCATCGGTTTCTAATCGTGATACACTTGAATTTTCAGACACTTTGAAGTTCATCATCAAAGACGGAAGCGGAAACATCAACACGCAAAATACAACAGTCCAACTCGAAACCGACTTGATTACAGAACGTTTCTACAAAGACAGTATTTTATACGTAGCACTCAAGGAATCAGACAAAAGCTGGACATACCGCATTCTGACCATTTCGGTCAGCGACGGGAGTAACAACTCCTCAACGAAATCATTTTACATTAAGCAATCTCCGCTCTGGTTCACGACAAACAGCGATACGACGATTTTCAAAAGCGAAAGCATTCTACTATACATCAAAGACAACAACCAATTTGGCTTTAAAGTCGAAACATTAGAATTCCGCAACGTCACTACAAACGAAACCATAGTCTCTATTTCGAATACCGATAAATCATCATTCTCTGCAGAACTTGAAGCCAATTTATTCGATGAAGAACAAACCATCGAGTCCATCATCATTTATACAAACGGCATAAAGCAATCCAAAACCTGGAAGCTATTCGTTAAAAGCTCCAATACGAAGGGGGATATTTAATGAAACTTAGATTTTATTCTCTTTCGATATTATTCTTGGCAATCATCTTTTCTCAGATGATTTCGTGTTCTGATGCAGAAATTATTTCTTCGGACACTCCTAAATTATCACAATCCATTTTCATCGTTCCAGAAACTTATTTGGGAGAACCGTATATTCAATACGCTTCTTCTGAAAACTTCTACGTTGACATCAACAAAAAATTTAAAATTTGCGGCATTTACGCCATTGATAGCGAATATATTTCTAACGATCAGGCAACATCTTACTACAATTCGCACAAATTGACTATCGACAATAACGAAGCAAACACATCATCGCTATACTACACATTTGACAAAGCCGGAGTCCATAAAATTTCTTTTGAAACCATTGACATTCTAGGCGATACACTGACATCTCATGCAAATGTTTACGTCAACACGCCTGTAGCGGTTTCGCTCCAATCACCACCGAACCATTACAATCAAGTTGACGGAAACAACGCGACAGGGCTTGAACTTTCATGGAATGTATATGGAATTGACCCATGGGAATCATCCATTTGCATCGTTTATGCGTCCTATTATCAAGACAAAGTTTGGGAACGCCCTTTGGGCGAAACGGAATGCACCGAAAGCGTTGATTTAATGGGAAGGCTTAATTTGGACATAAACGAATATGGCGATTCCATAAACCACAGCATTAACAACTCCACAATTTATTGGGGCGTTCGCGCCATCACGAAAAATGACAGAGGAAACATCGAACAAATATTTAGCGATGTATTCAGTTTCTCAACAACTTTAGAAAACAATAATTTAGCCATTATCGAAGTTCCAGTCGCCTGCATGAACAGCCAATATCCCGAAAAATCGCAATTAAAAGGGGCGTTCATATCGGCAACAGGTGACACTCTCGCAAAATTTTCGAAAATAAAAACAAATACCGTCATTCGCCAAACTTTATCTCCGCAATCCAATATCAAAATCGTTGTTTGCGATAGCACCCTTACAGAATACGGATGTAATTCCATGACCGTAAATTTGCCTCCCAGCACCAAAACTGTAACGGACACGCTGTTTTTGCAGGACAAAATCAAGCCCAATATGATCCCCTCAACTACAGAACTGCCAACAACTGCACAAATAAAGTTTTTCCTTCTCGACAACGGTTCCGGTGTCAATGCGTCAAAAATTATAGCCACGATGAACGAAGATACGTTACAAACAACATTTGACGATTACATTTTATCCATTCCCAACACCTGCAAAAAGGAATGCGACTTGTCCATCTATGCCGAAGATTACGCTAAAAACAAGGTTCCAAACGTTCATTGGAGAATCAAAGTCAACAAGGCTATAACGAACATAGAAGGGCCTTACGCAAAGACGGAGGACAAATGAAGTATTTCAGAAAGGTCTTCCTCATCTTTACCTTGATATTGATGACTATATGCGGAAATGTTTTTGCACAACAGTTGCAATCAAAAACCCGTTACTTGCATATTTCGACAAATCCATCGACAGTTGATCTCTATACCGATGCAAAGCCAGTCGATTTTGCGAATCGCCCTAATTACACATCACCATCGTTTATTCCTATTACCGAAGGAAAAGACAACATTACCGTTTCTTTTTTCCACCCGGATTACGCCGATACGACGATCAATATAAAGCTTTCGCAGAACGACACGTCTTACATCATCGTCGCGCTCCGACAAACATACGATGAAGAAATTCTGCTTTCGCAACAGGAAATGCTCAAGCACAGAAACAGACGCAATCTGGGGCGTCATCTCCAGTGGTTTTCCATCGCACCCTTTGCAATCGGCACTGTATCCACAATCGTCACGCTTTACAATATCAGCAAGGCAAACGACCACAAAAAAGCCATGGAAAAAACACGTTTCAAAAATGAGAATTACGATGCGCACATGCGGGATTTCGAGGACTACAGAAACAGCGCAAGAACAGGGAAAAATGTTTCCAAGATTTTTTTAGGAACGGGTTTATTACTCCTTTCCGCAGGTTTTATTCTTTCATTTTAGGTAGAATATGAAAAAGATTTTTCTATTAATCGCAATCGCTTTTATAACCGCCTTCGCAGCAGAAGAAGGCAAATACGTCGATGTAGAGCTCATGTCGGGAACGCACCAACGTGCAAAATTTTTAGGTATCGAAAACGATACCGTAAGTCTCGGCGGATACATTCAAAACAAGTTTACCATCGTTAAAATTGCAAAGAAGCAATTCAAAAAAATTGTCGATGAACAAGGAAACGACTTGCTGAATCAAGCAAGCGAACCCAAGCAGGAAAAGGTTTCGACCGCACCCACGCAAGCAGAGGTCAAGACAGAAACCAAAACCGCCGAACCCGCAACCAAAACTAAAGTTGCCGAATCCGTCGCCGACACCGTCAAAAAAGACACCACAAAAGCCAAAGCCAAAAAAGCCGAAGCAACTGAAAAAACTGCACAAGCCGATACAACAAAAGCAGTTCCTGTCCAAACCGATTCTGTCCAAGCAAGCGAACCTTCTGAAGCCACGCCAAAGCAACCCGCCGCAAAGCCTATCATCAAGAGCGTTCTCGTCGCTTACGATGCAGAAGAAAACGTCGATAAGTCATTCGCTGACCAGTTCACCGCTCTGACCGCCCGTCTTCTATACGAATCCGGAGAAAAGCCGCAAATCATCCGCAAAACGGATATCCCGAACTGCAACGATTACGTATGCATTCAAAACGAACTCGCATCCATGGGTTTCAATTCCATCTATTTCGGCGATATTTCGCATGATATCAGAACAGACAGTCTTCACTTAAATTTGACTCACGCATTTTACGAAGATTCACTCCCGACGCTGCACCGCTCAACGCTAACCGTTCCTGCAAAATCAGCTTTCAGTGAAGCAATCGCAAATAATAAATTAAGCAATCAGCTGTTAGACGTTCAAGGCAAGAAAATCATCGTCACAAAAAAGAACAGGAGTTACATCCATGTAGAAACGGATCCTGACGGGGCGACCATTTCACGCGCCGAAGATGACGACATCTGCAAATCCCCTTGCACGTTTGTCACGACGGATACATCTAAATTCACGCTTTACGCATACTGGAACGTCGATAGACATTTGTGGGGAACAAGCACAAACATCATCCCGCTTCCAGGCGACACCACCCACGTTTCGCTCAAGCTCAAGCGCGTCTCTCCAGAAATTCGAATCCAGACATTCCCTGAAGGAGCAAGCGTTTATAAAGCAGACAGTCCCATCTCCAAACGCACCAAGGCTATCGCACAAACGCCCGAAAAAATTCACGCATACGAAATGGGTACGGACAGCATCATCATTCGCAAGGCCGGCTACCGCGACACGCTAATCAGCTTCTTTGTCGCCCCCGTTCCGCAAATAGACTTGAGCATTGACTTGCAAAAGCTCACGGATTTTGACGAAATCGAAAAGCAGAACAAGTGGATTCACGAAAAGAAAATGCAGACCATCGGCGAAGCGTTCATTGGCGGAGCCGCAGGTACAGCACTCATCGGCGCCTTGTTCTTGTACCTCGCCCATCTGGATTACAACGATGCCGACGAAATCAAGAAAGAACTCCAGATTCCCGGTTCCTCCAAAGGCGAAAACTACAAGAACAAAGTTTCAAAGAACCATAAATACGTCAACCAAGGCGACAACAAAGCAATCGCTGGAGGGATTTTGCTAGGAACAGCCGCCGCCCTTCTCGGCGTCGGAATATACTTCGTTTTCTAACAATTCCCCCATGCGTAAGGGAAAATTTTTCTAAATTGCGTCCAATGAAAAATACAGCCCTTAAAACTACAATTGCGTTAACGCTTTTCTTTGCAGCATTTACATTTGCATCTGACGCGGTTTCCGCCGACACGATTGCGACCGCCGCCGATACCGCAAAATCTACAGGCATTTACAATCGAATTATTGATTGGTATAATGACAACTTAAATTACGGAACAATTACGCTTTTGATGGCCATCGAAAGCTCGTTTATTCCGTTTCCCTCAGAACTCGTCGTGCCGCCCGCCGCCTACAAGGCACTCCAGCCGGGTTCCGGCCTTAACATCGCTTTAATCGTCTTTTTCGCAACCGTCGGCGCTTTGATTGGTGCATACGTCAACTACTTTCTCGCCAAGATTCTCGGTCGCCCGATTATCTACAAGTTCGCCGACAGCCGCCTCGGACATTTCTTGCTGCTTGACGTTCAGAAAGTTGAAAAAGCAGAAAATTACTTCCGCGAACACGGCGCCATTTCGACATTTGTTGGTCGCCTTATCACCGTCATCCGCCAGCTGATTTCGATTCCGGCAGGGCTTGCAAAGATGAAGCTCGCTCCGTTTACGCTTTACACGTTCCTCGGAGCCGCCATCTGGAACTGCGTTTTGGCATTGCTCGGCTACTTTGCTCACGGTCAAAAGGACATCATCGAAAAGTACAACTCCGAACTCGCCATCGCGCTGCTCGTCTTCGGCGTGCTCTTTATCGCCTACATGGTGTGGAACGCCATCAAACCGAAGAAGAAATGAGCGGATAGCTATGAGTAGTGAGCGGTGAGCTATGAGGTCGCTCGCGTAGCTCGCTTTGAGGTAAGTAGGAAGTGGTTAGTAAACAGTGATTAGTGGTTAGTAATATAATCGCGGCGAAGCTGCCAAACTAATCCTTCCTACTTCCTACTACCCACTGACCACAATCCTATCGTCTTTCGTCTACCAGCGTAGCGGTCTTTCGTCTAAACTGTCACTGGAACCTTCCCCTATCGCTACGCTCCAGGGTCAGGATGACGATCCCTGCCTACTTCCAACTTCCTACTTCCTACCGTCTACTTCCTACTGTCTACAGCCTAGTCTTTTACGCAACGGACAGAGCGTCCGATTTCAACACCACAGGTATTAATACTTACAGAAGATGTTTCGGTCATACTCGCGCAATACGCAAAATTAGTCTCACGCTCTGTAGAAGTCCAGAAACGAGTTTCTTGACCCTGATTCCAAAATCCCTCTATGTTCCAAAAGCCAGCAGGGAGAACAGAAAAGCCGTAAGCATCTGAGCCATTACAGCTTTCACCTTCTTCAGTCACCCAACCCTTTTTAGACTTGAGATCAAATCCGACTTCTTCCATAATAAAATAATCTGCGTTACTAGTGTCAATTTCGGAGTGGTTCTTATCCACCGCAGCAAGCATTGTTATAAATTCTTTTTTGCTCGGCAAATGCCATCCGGCAGGGCAAGCTTTCAAAGCCTCATCCCAAAAATAGAGGCGACCGTACTTGCATTTGTCCGCTTTTTCATCAAAGCACTTGCTATTTTCAGTCTTGTAGTTGAGGTTTTCGGCCATCCAAATGAGCGAATCAAAGGCAACCACTTTGTAAGTTTGACCATCACGGGAATCGGTAACAGTTCCTTTATTTCCATTCCATTGCACTTCATCAACTGAAGCATCGTTGCCCGAATCACCGCATGCGGTAAGCATTAACGCGGCAAAAAAAGCAAGCATCGATTTGCATGTCAAAGTCCATAAATTGCGTTTTTGCATAGATCCTCTCCTTTTTGAACAAATTTGCGATTTTTTCACCGCTAAAAATTACAATTTTTCACGCAGCGGTTCTCTTTAAATTCGGCTTCGAGAACAAGCTTGCCAAAACTATATCGTCGATAGACGCCATTGCGGAGCCCATGAACAAACTCCATATCTTCTTCGATAAGCCCCATTTCGTTATAAATTTTCACAAGGCCGTGAATTTGTCCTTCGACATAGGGAATTTGTCTGCGAAGCTTGCCGTTTTCATCCCAATCTTCAGATAGGCCATTCAACACACCTTGATGGTATTTTTCGCTGTTTTTCTTTTTTCCATTTTCATGGTAGCGGATGCTATAGCCTTCTTCTTCGCCGTTTTTGTATCCAACAGTTTCGATGACATTCCCTTTTTCATCGTAGGAGCGAAAAACGCCATCCAACTTGCCGTTCTTGTAAGGGGCTTCGACCGCCAATTTTCCATTCGGGTGGTACGTCAAAGACAAGCCCTCACGCACGTCCGTGCCTTTTATAACGGTGTAGATTCGATTCACACGTCCGTCATCATACGTCGTTTTTACAGTATCTAAAGCGACAGAAACAGTCGTAGAATCCGCCAAAGAAGGCGTTTGAGCAGTGCAGCCCATCACGATACACGAAAAAATCATTAAAAAAAGCTTTTTCATTACATTATAATGTAGCATAATCATTCAAGATTATGTATTTTGTGAGCGTCATGAACGTTACTTTTTTAAACCCCCCGTTTCACCCGATGTTCAGTCGGGAATCTCGCTCCCCTTGTGTTACGAAATCCAGTACGCTTTACTGGCCCATGTTTTTGAGTTATGCCGCTGGCGTTTGCGAAGCTGACGGTAATGAAATCCAGCTGATTGACAGCCCCGCGATGGAACTGGACTTGCCCCAGACGCTTGAGGGCATCAAGAAGTTCGGCCCGGAGCTTGTCATTTGCAGTACGAGCACTCCGAGTATTTTGAACGACCTCAAGGTGGTCCATGCGATTAAGGAAACTTTGCCGAACGTGAAAGTCGCCATCATGGGCACGCACGCTACGGCAGAACCGCTCGAATCCATGGAAATGGAACCGTCGCTCGACTACGTCGTGATTGGCGAAGCCGACTACACCTGCCGGAACCTTGTCCGAGCCCTCCGCGGCGACGGCGCTCCTGTGGGGCAATTCGCAGGACTTGCGTACCGCACCGCCGAAGGCAAAGTCGATTTCCAGCCGGAAGGCCCAAAGATTGAAAACTTGAACGAAATCCCGTGGGTTTCCAAAGTCTATCGTAAGCACCTCTACAGCTGCTACAAGAAGTATTTCTACGGTGCGAACTTGAACCCGCTCATCGTGATTTTGTCTGGCCGCGGTTGCCCGAACCACTGCAGCTACTGCGTGATTCCGCAGACGCTCAACGGCCACAAGTTCCGCCGTCGCGACCCGAAGGATGTCGTCGATGAATTGCAGTACATCAAGGACAACTTTGAAGACTTAGGCGAAGTGTTCTTCGAAGACGATACGTTTACAGCCAACCACGAGCACGTACGCCAGATTTGCAACTTGATTCTGGAACGCAACCTCAAGATTACGTGGAGCTGCAACGCCCGCGCCGATGTGCCACTCGATTTGCTCAAGCTCATGAAGAAGGCCGGAGGCCGCGAAATGTGCGTCGGCTTCGAAAGCGCAAGCCCCGAAGTCTTGGAAAAGATTCACAAGGGCGTGAAGAACACCGACAAGGCCATCGAGTTTACGAAGAACGCCTGCAAGGCGGGATTGCTGGTGCACGGTTGCTTCATGGTGGGTAACCCGGGCGACACGCCGGAAACGCTCCGCATGACACTCGACTACGCCAAGAAGCTGAACCCGAACACGGCGCAGTTCTACCCCATCATGGCTTACCCCGGCACCGAAGCTTACAAGGAAGCCCTGGAAAGCGGCGCATTGAAGACAAAGGATTACAACCAGTGGCTCGACAAGGACGGGTTCCACCGCACCACAATCCAGCGCGGAGAACTCACCAGCCAGATGCTCGTGGATTTCTGCGACAAGGCTCGCCGCGAGTTCTACCTGCGCCCGAGCTACATCATCCGTCAGGGCATCATGGCCATCAAGAACCCGCGTGAACGCTACCGCGTCTTCCGCGGATTCGGCACACTCGTGAAGCACCTGTTCCGCAAGCACGGACAGCTAGCCCCAGTCGCAAGACAGGCGCCGACAAACAAGTCGTAGTCGCCGGAACGCGGAAAGCGTTGAACGCGAGGATAGTGCGGAACGCGGCTTTTGGCGGTGAAATTGGGATTTTTTCGTCTCGTTTCACCGCCATTTTTTATTTTATACGCAACATTTTCTTGCAAAAACACCCGCAAGCGCGTTCGATGGCGGTGAAAAGCGTGTTTTTAAGTCCGATTTCACCGCCAGCATTTGCTTAAAAAGCCATTTTCGGGTCGAAAAAGCACGAATAAATTCATTTTTGGCGGTGAAATAAGCATATTTTTCCGCCATTTCACCGCCATTTCAGCAATTTCACCGCCTTGTCACGCCGACTTCGCCAAAATACCGATCTAGCACAGCCTCCACCATCATGGAGCTGAGCGGGCGATCATGCGTTTCTGAAGTCATCAGGAAGTTTTTCCCCATGCAAAAGCCATTTATCATATACAGCTCCATTTTGGAAGCCATGTTCTGGCAATACTCCGGCACGTCAATCAGCCCAAAATGTTCCCAGACGAACTCCTGCCGCGTACGTACATTCAAGCAGGTAAAATCAGGATAGACGACAAGACGTTCCTTTCTTTTCTGCGAGCGGAATTTGCCCAAGCCAGAATTCTTTCCGGCTCGTTTTCCTTCTGCATTCCTGCGTTTGGCATGAGAATCTTCATTGGCAACACTCTCCCGCCCGACATATTGCAACTCATGCGGGAATTCGTAACGGTAGGGAATTCCCCTGCGGAACAAAGCATCGGCAATCATGATTTCAGATTTCGAGCGCACGCGTTCTCCCCGTGCTGTCACCAGCATAGGAGTGTCCGCATCAAATTCACGACCCGCATACTCGACAGCACTCCACTGCTTTACGAAGTCTTCGTCAGAAGAAACAAGCGGCTTCACTAGCAACCGCCGAGCCGGATGCAGCTGGGCATACACATTATCTACAAGCGAAGCATCGTACTGGGCCACGCACTTTTCCAAGACGGAACGTTGCTTCTGAAGTTCAACAAGAATCTTCCTGTCATAATCCCGCTGTGCAAGTTCTGAAGCAAGCGATATCTCTTCGTCACGAATAAAACGCCCTTTACGCCCCGTCTTTGAAGTCACCTGAAAATATTGAAATCCGCCACGATGCGGAGACACGTTAAGCACACCCTCCGGTGCACACGCAATAGATTTCGAGAGCGTCGCCATCACGGTGTTCAACTCCGCTATTCGCTCACGAAGAAATGGCAAAACGCAATCTATGGACAAACGCTCTATCTGACGTTCCATGGGCTCCCCTAGTAAATAATGTGAAGTGGATTTAATCTACAATTTTTATGCTAAAATGACAAGTCGAGGAATTTTTGCATAGTAAGCGCCAATCTAGATGACGGATCACGTCCGCCATGACGCAGAGGCAGAGCTGCCACGACGCAGTGGAGCGGAGTCCGCCACGTTCTATGGATTCTATCGGTCCGAAGGGCCTCCAGAATGACAACGATACTAATTCATCTATGCGACAAAAGTCGCAAGTTTCATATACCGAGCTTTGCATTCAGCATGACGCACTTGCATTTCAAGGCTCACAGCTCGCAACTCATTGCTCATACATCAAAGCGAAGCGACCTCATACCCCGTTAAGGGAAACGAGAATGAGCGAAGATGACGCAACACATGAATGCATGGCCCCTATCGGTCCGTTATACTCCCCTCCAGAGTGACAGGCAATGACGTCATTCTTCTTTGAGGCACGACGCGGCGGAGCGGTGCTGCCATGACGCGGTGGAGCTGAGTCCGCCACGTTCTAATGGATTCTAACGGCCCGAATGGTCTCCAGAATGACAACGATACCAATTCAACTATGCGACCAAGGTCGCAAGTTTCATATATAGCGTTTCACATTCAGCATGACGCACTTGCATTTCACGGCTCACAGCTTGAAGCTCACTACTCTTTGCTCATGACTCATGGCTCATGGCTCGTAGCTCACAGCTCATAACTCAAAGCGAAGCGACCTCATCGCCCTCTACCTCAACCTATCGAACTTTTTCATTTCTTTATCCAAAAACGTATCGACGTATTTCGCATAAATGAGCGTCGTGTCCAAATTGCGGTGGCCCAAGAGTTTGCTTGTCGCGGGGAGCGGGATGCCGATGGTAATGCATGTTGTCGCAAACGTGTGGCGGGCCAGATGACAATGCAAATACTTGCACACCCCTAACTTTTGCGCGCCCTTTCGAAGCGTGCGATTGAACGACGCATTTTCCACCACATGAAACACGCGCCCCGGCTTTAATGGTTCCGGGAGCAAAAGCCGAGCCTGCACGGGAATCGGGATATACACAGCATCGCCCGTTTTGTGCATCTGCTTTCGGATTTTCCAATCGAAAATTTCAGATGAATCCAACGACCGCAAATCTGCGTAACGAAGTCCAGTAAAACAGCTGAACAAGAACACGCGCATGGCATCATCTTCTGACGGAGTCAATACAGTTCTCCGGTCTGTAAAGTTCAGATAAAGTTGCTTCAATTCCCGCAAAGTCAAAAAGCCTCGGCGCGAATACGCTCGCCTGATTTTTACGCCATCAAACGGGTCATTTTTGATTACTCCATCGGTCTTCATCTTGTTGCAGAATATACGAAGCACCGAAAGAGCTTTGACAACTGTCGCATCCTTGTTTTGCAAGGTTTCCAAATGACGTTTGAAATTGCGGACCGTTTCCGCCGTCATTGATTCACATTCCAACTCAGGGCAAAAGTGTTCTATTTTCTTTAAGTTCCAATAATAAGTGCGCACGGTGAGCGGAGCCAATTCATCGGAACATTTGTTCAAATAGTCCAAAGCACAATCTATAAAACGCATAAAGCCTCCATTTTAAAAGTGGAGGCTCAAAATAATTATAAATAAATTCTTTCAAATAACCGACCCCGGAATAAATCCGGGGTGACAAAATACAACTGACCCCGGCACTAAGGCCGGGGTGACAATTTAAGATGCTTTAGATTTCTTTTTCCGTGCACGGCGAGCAACAACAGCCGGGCGAACCATCGTCGCGATATTCATCGCCGTTCCAATCAAGATAAGGAAACTCGCGCAATAAAGCCCGACTCCGGCCTCAATTTTTAAAAGCGGAATTCCAAGCGATTCCCCGACATGGGCAAGCCGCATCAAAAGCGACCACAGCGAAACCATTGATAAAAGTCCCATCACGGTCGATGCCAGCGGTACAAACCACGCAAATATCGCCGCCAAGAAAATCGCGCCTAGAATACCATACAAATGATGAATCGGTTCCATTTTGGGGAAATTCGGGATGTGCATTTTAAAGCGGTCTAACGTCTTTGGATTTTCCTTGACCATCCGGTGCATCTGTCCAAGCGCAGGTTCTTCCAAAGCCTTTTCCAAATCAACACCTGAAGCGATTTGATAGAACGAGGTCTCTGCAATGGGCTTGCTATCGCTCTTGACAGAACAAGAAACATTGGCAAGCGGCATCAACAACGCAAGAAATACCAACAAATACGGTAACGCCGTAATCTTCTTGAAAATGCTCATTTCCTTTTTGGAATTTTCACTCATTTCTTTTTACCCTGATTGATCCTCTCAAGAGAGAACACGCAACGGAAACCGATATGGTCAGACCAGTAACGCGGGTCTTCGTCATCCCTATCCGTCATGTACAGTTTCTTGACGCCATCCTTCCAGGAACCACCTTTCAAGACTTTATTCGTTCCCCAGTAAGAACCGGTCGGATTGGAATCTTCAATTTTGAAGGTGATGGCAAAGTAATTATCGCGAGTCCATTCGGCCACGTTGCCCGACATGTCGTACATGCCCCAAGCATTCGGCTCCTTGGTAGCCACATCATGCGGACCATAAGCCGCAGAATCCTTCTTGCCCAACTTGTAAGAATTTTCGGCAAAGACGGCATACTTGTTCACGCTGAAATGGTCATCCACCTCCCAAAGAGCGCCGTTATTACTGCCAGCACGCCCTGCAAATTCCCACTGGGCTTCGGTCGGCAAATCTCCACCGAGAGCCTTGCAGAAATATTGAGCCTTTTCCCAAGAAATTCCCTGAACCGGCTTATTCGGACCTTTGAACATAGAACGATCCGGGATGCGTTTTGCGGAATCTAGATTGTCCATCGTCTTCTTATAAAATTCCTGAGTCACTTCAGTTGTTTGGATGGCAAACGGCGACATGGAAACAACTTTGCCACGATAACGGAACGAGCCAGAATCAATGATGGCAACAGTACCGCGAGTTGCATGTTCAATTATCGGCACTGCAAACTTATGAGTCGTATCCTCAGCAGAAGGCTTCGAAGACGGCACATCCACCCTGTTTATCCAATCGCGGACTTCAGGTTCCTGTTCTATGTATGGCGGCAAAATAAATCGACCCTTACCTTCATAAAGTTTTTCGCCAATGCGGAAAGCAATCTTTTCGTAGCGGTAGTGGTAACGCCCGACCAAAGAACCTTCCTTGGAAATCCATACCGGCTTGTTGTTCGTGAGGAACAGCGTCGTGATAACCCCCGCATCGTTGGACTTAAGCTTTGCATAAAGCGAATCCATGGAATAGCCTTTAACAACACCTACCCAAACGACATCAATTCTTTCTTGATTGGAGCCAAAGGCAAGTTTGAGAGTATCGGGCTTAACCGGCTTTGCTTCAACAGTCGCTGGAACGGCAGTGCTATCAGCGACCTTAGCCGTAGAATCGGCAACCTTCGCTGTAGAGTCCGCAACTTTTGCGGTGGAGTCGGCAGGAACCACCGTAGAGTCCGCAACTTTTGCGGTGGAGTCGGCAGGAACCACCGTAGAATCCGCAACTTTCGCAGTCGAATCTGCAACAACAGCAACAGAGTCAACCTTCGCAGCAGAATCAACAGCCACAGCGGGTACTTCAGCCATCTTAACGGAGGAACCCTTCTCAATAGCTTCTACAGATTTGGGCCATACATTCAACTGGAGCGGGAACTGCTGCAAGCTGTCAATTTTGTCGCGAATAGCCTTGAATACTTGATTGACCTCGCCCAACTTTTGTGTACGCCACAACTTTTGAGCTTCGATTCGCTTATGGTTGTAACGATTGACATAACCGCGATAATCCTTGCTAGAATCGGTCAACCCCAGTGAATCCGCCGGTTTGATTGCCGGATATATATTAGCGAATTCAGCCGTATCGATTTTTCCCACATTCTGATCCACTTCTGCAGAGAATGCATCGTAAAGAATTTCCGTATCTTCAAGCGTTTTACGCTCCTGAACCGTAGGCAGCGACACAGAAAGATTGAATGAGGACGAAGCAGTAGAATCAAAAATGGGGCAATTCACCTTGAACACAAGGCTTTTCCCAGCACGGAGTTGACCGGCATCCACATAAGGGAGCTTGCCCGGCGCACCAAAGGCAAATGTATAGAGACCTTCCTTCGCCGGATAGAATATTTTAGAGTTAGTCTGCGTGATCGTATTATAAGAAACAATTTCCAAATCTTTTTCACCAGACTGGATTTCCACTATGCCTGGATGGGCGCTTTCTTTAAGAGTCTGCCATTTCCCGTTCTTCATGAACAGGAGCTTTGCAACCCGCGAGGAATAAATGTACTCGGAGTCAAAATAAATATCGGCTTCGTCCTGAAACGCCTTTGACTGGCGAGACGCATACAGCCGCATGCTAACGGCTTCACGAACGCTTATGTGGTTTTCTTTAAGATTAAAAGCATGAAGTTTCAAATAATCTTCGGACTTTGCAACGCCGGAGAACCACAAGTATTCCTTCACCGATTTTTTCTGACGCAGATAGAGCTGGTTCGGTTGCAACGGGAAAACAGGTTGCGAGGAGATTGCCACAGAACTATCCATCACCATAGGCAAATTGGCGGGATGCCCCAAAACGCTACCGACTTTAAAATTTTCCGGCATCAACTTGAAATTGCGGTCGTCATCAGCCATGGCAAGTGCCGGAACGAGCAACAAAAGCGGAAGCAATCGAGATATGGACATAAGCTCTCCTGTCTTTTAGGAACCTTCTTCTAAGAAAAAAAATAATTTCTTGTAAGCAAATAAGTTCTAAAATTTTAAGGAATTTGCACCCATTTCGAGCAAGTACCCCCCATTTGCCCCTCCAACAGGCCCCAATTCGACCTTCCAGTCCGCCAAACGGATAATATCGGGGTGGTGTTCGATGACAATCACCGTATCGCCACGAGCCGAAAGCCTGCGCAAGAGGTTCCAAAGAATCTGGATATCCTTGAGGTGGAGCCCCGTCGTCGGTTCGTCGAGCAGATAGACAATCTCCGTCGCCGGACGGCGGCAAAGTTCCGCAGCAAGCTTCAAGCGTTGGGATTCGCCCCCACTGAGTGTCGTAACCGGTTGTCCGAGCTTTACATACGGAAGCCCCACGTCTCGGAGGCATTCGAGCTTCGGCAAAATTTTCGGCTGGTCCTTGAAGAACTCGCAGGCTTCCACCACGCGCATATCAAGTACATCGGCGATATTTTTGCCTTTAAACGTGACCGTCAGCGTTTCTTGATTGTAGCGTTTACCGCCACAAGCTTCGCACGGTTCCCATATATCCGATAGGAAGTGCATCTCGACCGCAATCGCACCACGGCCTTCGCACACGGGGCAACGACCACGAGCAATGTTGTAGCTGAAGCGACCATAGTCAAAGCCCTTCATTTTAGACTGTTCGAGCTTCGAGAACAGCTTGCGGATATCGTCGAACACGCCTGTAAAGCTCGCCGGAGTACTGCGCGGAGTGCCAGAAATCGGACTCTGATCGACAAGCAATACTTCGCCACTTTGTTTTTTGCGACCACGCGCCTGGAACTGCTTTTTGAGCGCAGGGAAAACTTCATCGACAACAAGCGAACTCTTGCCCGAACCCGAAACGCCGCAAACGACACTCACCGCCCCCTTCGGGAACTTGACCGCGAGATTTTTCAAGTTGTTCGCTTTGAGATTCTTGAATTCGTAAAATTCCGTATCGTCCGTGATGCGCACAGGCTCCAGTTGGTTCGCCACTGGCGTAGAGTACGTGAGGAACTTGACCGTTTCGCTTCGCGGGAACCGCTGCAACGCATACGGTTTCGCAAGTTCCGCCGGAGTCCCTTCGGCAACGACTTCACCGCCAAAGTCACCCGAGCCAGGACCCATGTCGATAATATGGTCTGCGGCCTGCATCATTTTGAGGTCGTGCTCCACGACCACGAGCGTATTGCCGAGGTCGCGCAAGCGGTAAAGCGTATCCAGGAGTTTTGCGGTATCGCTTTCGTGGAGGCCGACGGTCGGTTCGTCAAGTACATACAAGACGCCTTCGAGGCCGCTACCGATTTGGCTTGCCAAGCGAATACGCTGCGATTCACCGCCCGAAAGCGTGTCGCCCGCACGGTCGAGGCCGATGTAACCAAGGCCCACGCTAATCAAGAAGTCCAAACGCCCGATGATTTCGCGGAGGAGCGGGGCCGCCACAGTCGTCTTGCTCTGGATTGCTGCGGGAGTCGCGTTTTCTTCGTTCGCGAAATCGACTTTCGCAAACCAGTCACGCGCTTCGGCAATGCTCATGTGGTGAACATCCATGACGTTCTTACCAAGAATGCGCACGGCAAGATATTCCGGCTTCAAGCGTTCGCCGTGACAGTCGGGACATTCGTCGCCGTCCTTGAAATGGCCAAGGCCAAGGCACGTTTCGCAGGCGCCCCAGTGCGTATTGAAACTGAAATGCTTCGGGTTGAGTGCGGAATCCATGTACCAGCCACATTCCGGGCAGCCAGGCTTCTCGCTGGCAGAAAGGCGCTCTTCGCCATCGCAATCGACATACAAGATGCCATTGCCATCGCGGTAGCCGCGTTCAAACGCCTCGACGAGACGGGCGCGATTTTCTTCCTTGACGACAACGGAATCGACTACGGCAAGCAACTGCTTTTCGCGAATCGGGATTTTCGGCAGCGGAAGTTCCACGAGCTTTTTGCCGAGATAAACTTTGCGGTATCCCTTTTCCGTCAAAATTTTGGAGAGCTTAATTTCGTCCTTGATTTCGAACGGGGCTAGCACCGTCACCATCTTGTTGAGGTCGCGATCAAATGCAAACTGCATCAAGTCGCCCGCCGCATATGAGCTAACCGGCTTTCCGCAATGGAGGCAGTGAGCCGTACCTACGCGGGCCCACAAAATGCGGAAGTAGTCGTAAATTTCGGTAAGCGTCGCGACCGTACTGCGAGGGCTCTTGCTTGCACTCTTCTGGTCAATCGCAATCGCAGGCGCTAGTCCCGAAATGGAATCGATGCTACCGCGGTCGGGGCGGCCCAAGAAGCGGCGAGCGTACGTACTAAGCGTTTCGACAAAGCGGCGCTGCCCTTCGCTAAAGAGCGTATGGAACGCGAGACTCGACTTGCCCGAGCCCGAAACGCCCGTAATGACCGTGAGCTTGTGACGCGGAATCGTCACATCGATGTTCTTGAGATTGTGCTTGCGCGCTCCGTGAACTTCGATATCGAGCGAGTAATTTTCGCCCTTTTCGTCCGTACGTTCAAAATGCTTGTTTTCGCCATGCTTTTTCGCAAGCACCGGAGCCAAGTAACGCCCCGTTTCGCTCTTTTTGCATTTGGCGATTTGCTCCGGCGTTCCCGTCGCGATAATGCGACCGCCGTTCACGCCCGCATCCGGGCCAAGGTCGATAATCCAGTCCGCGCACTTGATCACGTCGAGGTTGTGTTCAATCACAACAACGCTGTTCCCGAGACTGCGCAAGCGATTCAAGCATTCGAGCAGTCGGCGGATGTCTTCAAAGTGCAAACCCGTTGTCGGTTCGTCGAGCAAGTAAAGCGTCTTGCCCGTACCCGGGCGGCGCAGTTCCGATGCAATCTTCACGCGTTGCGCTTCGCCACCGCTCAACGTTGTTGAGGGCTGACCTAAAGTCAAATAGCCGAGGCCCACTTCACAAAGGAGCTTGAGCGGTTCCGCAATCTTCGGGATGTCCTTGAAAAATTCCGCTGCATCGCTGATGCTCATGTCGAGCACTTCGGAAATGTTCTTGCCCTTGAAATAAACTTCGCGGGTCGCTTCATTAAAGCGCTTGCCGTCGCATACGTCGCAAGTCACTTGCACGCTCGGCAAAATGTGCATGTCGATGACCTTCACGCCAGCGCCTTCGCAAGCGTCGCAACGGCCGCCCTTCACGTTAAAGCTAAAGCGGCTCTTCGTATAGCCACGCACCTTGCTTTCTTCCATGCCGGCGAACAAGTCGCGGATATCGTCCCAAATTTTCGTGTAAGTGGCCGGGTTACTGCGCGGGGTGCGTCCAATCGGCGTCTGGTCAATTTCAATGACCTTGTCAATGTTTTCAAGCCCTTCCAAATGGTCGAACTTTCCGACCGGTTCTTCGGAATTGTAGAACACGCGAGCAAGTTCGCGACGCAAAATCTGATTGATGAGCGTACTCTTGCCAGAACCCGAAACACCCGTGACGACAGTAAACGCGCCGCCCAGCGGAATTTCGACGTCGACATTCTTGAGGTTGTTTTCGCAAGCGCCACAAATCTTGAGTTTGGGCGTCTTTGCGTCAATCTTCATGCGCTGTGCAGGAATTTCAATCGCCTTGCGACCGCTCAAGTACGCCCCCGTGAGCGAAGACTTGTTCTTTTCCAGCTCTTCGACCGTGCCTGCCGCCAAAATGCGACCGCCTTCGACACCGGCACCCGGCCCCACGTCAATCACGCAGTCCGCATGGCGCATCGTATCTTCGTCGTGTTCCACGATGAGGAGGCTGTTGCCTTGGGCTCGCAAGCGCTCCAGCATTTCGAGCAATTTATCGTTATCGCGCGGATGGAGTCCAATACTCGGTTCGTCCAAAACATACAGCACGCCCTGCAAGCCTGCACCTACAGCGCTTGCGAGCCTGATACGCTGCGCCTCGCCACCGCTCAAAGTCGAAGCCTTGCGGCTAATGTCCAAGTAGCCAAGGCCCACCGCCTTCAAGAATCCAAGGCGCCCGCGGATTTCCTTCAGCACTTCGCGACCGATGCGCTGTTCTTTGGGCGAAAGCTTTAGCTTGTCAAAAAACTCGACAGACTTTTCGACGGACCATTCCGTCATTTCACAAATGTTATGACCGTGGAAATCGACGGCGGCAGCAATACGGTTGATTCGCGTGCCGTGGCATTCTGGGCAAACGCCTATCTGCATGTACTTTCGGAAGTGGTAAATATGCCACATGTCCCAAAGTTCCTGCATAATCGTCACCACGCCGCGTTCGCTCCCGCTTGGAGTCCCGTAAAGCACGGCATCCTGCTGAGCCTTCTTCAATTTATTCCACGGCGTATCGAGCGAAAAGTGCATCTCGTTTGCAATCGTGCGCAAATTGCGCCAGCCGAAATCGCTAAAGATAATGCAACCGTCATCCTTCTTTTGCGGAGCAAGGCAACCCTGCTTTAAAGACAAACTCGGATCCGGCACAATCAAATTAATGTCAAATTCGCAACTTTCGCCAAGACCGCGGCAAGCCGGGCATTGGCCCTTCGGGTCGTTAAAGCTGAAGAATCGCGGTTCGAGTTCCGGAATCGAAATTCCGCATTTGGGGCAAGCGAGCTGCGTACCCTGCAAGCGGTATTCTTCCTTCGCGCTCCCGGCGCCATCCGAGTTTGCGGCATTAGAACCGCCCGCGGCTTCCGGCGACGAAAGCAAGAACGACACAAGCTTTCCGTCCGTGAGTTTCAAGGCGCCTTCAATCGCTTCACGCAAACGGCTCATGTTCTTGCGTTCGAGCGTCAAGCGGTCAATCACCACTTCAATCGTGTGCTTCTCGTAACGCACCAACAGCGGCACTTTTTCGAGCCTGTAAATCGTCCCATCGACACGCACACGGACAAATCCGTTTTCCTTGAGCTCCGCGAGTTCCTTGCGGTATTCGCCCTTGCGCTCCTGCACAATCGGCGCCATCACCAAAATCTTCTTGTTTTCGTCACTTGCGTACAAGTTATCGACAATCTGATCGACAGACTGCGCCTGAATCACCTTGCCGCACTTGGGGCAATGCGGCACGCCCAAACGCGCAAACATCAAACGATAATGGTCCAAGATTTCGACCACCGTACCCACCGTACTACGCGGGTTTCGGTTCACCGTCTTCTGGTCAATCGAAATCGTCGGCGAAATGCCGCGTACACTCTCCACGTCCGGATGCTTCATGCGGCCAATGAACTGGCGCGCGTACGCCGAAAGCGACTCCACAAAGCGGCGTTGCCCTTCCTGGAACACCGTATCAAAAGCAAGGCTCGACTTACCCGAGCCCGAAACACCCGTCACAACGACAATCGAGTCGCGAGGAATCGTCAAATCGACATGGCGGAGGTTATGTTCATGGGCATCGCGGATTTCAATGGATTTCGTCATGCTCCCAAATATAGGAAAAGACCGCGAAACTGTCTAAAAAATAGTGAACATTTGGATAGAAAATCATTTTATTTCAAACTTTATTCACTTTTTTTTGCAAAAAGGACTTGACTGAATCCAAACAAATATTTTAAATATGGCACACTGATTGATAAATCAATCAGACCACTTGGGGTGGTAGCTCAATTTTGGTTAGAGCACCGGCCTGTCACGCCGGAGGTTGCGAGTTCAAGCCTCGTCTATCCCGCGAAAAAGCCCTCTCGAAAGAGAGGGCTTTTCGTTTTTTAGCCATTTTCCACCCTCCACAAGCCATTTCAATCCATAGTCGCAATTGGAAGACATCATTTCAACTCCTTTCTTCAAAAATGTTTATATTAAAAATCAAGAAGGAGTTTTTTATGAAGAATATTCATAAGTACATACTCATCGCGATTATTTGCGGGCTTATTTTCTTTATCCTCGGATTCCCCTGCCGAGAGCTTTTCAAGATTTCAGACACGACCGAAGTCCGCATTGTGGCGGCACTCCCCTTGCTGTTTGGCATTTCGTTTGGATTTGCAGGCGTCCTCGGCTGTGCAATTGCAAACCTCGTCGCCGATATCATGTCGGGGTACGAAGCCATCATCTTCATCCCAGGATTTTTCATCCAAATTATTTACGGCTACGTTCCCGCCTTGATTTGGAACTACCTCCGTCGCAACGACAAGAACAAGTTCAAGCTCGACAAGATTTACAAGAACGTACAGTACATGCTCATCGTCATTCTCGATTCGCTTGCAGCCGCGTTCATGGTCGTAAGCGTCATCAAGCTCAAATACGACGAGCAATATTTTTCGATGCTATCGGCAAACATATTCTTCAACCAATTCATCACGATGGTGGTCATCGGCTTCCCGTACCTCATTTGTGCTTCGCTGATTTGCCAACGCAACATCCGCAAGCAAAAGAACAAGCCCGCCAATTTCATCTTTTCATTTTCGCTCAACGAGAAATTTATTCTGTTTTTCCTTGCCACAAGCATCATCATCTCAGTCGCGTTTGGAATCACAAGCTACCCAAGCATTGCGCTTAAATACGGCGAGAACAATCTTTACCTCTGGAACTACGTTTACTTTTACATTGGCACATTGCTCAACATCGGCATCTGGGTTTCACTCGGATTCCTCTACTACATGGAACGCACCGTCACAAAGCCAATCGAAAGCATGAGCGAAATCGCAAAAACTTTCGGACAAAATACAGACATTTACGTGCGCATCCATAGCACACTGCAAAAATGCCACAAGTACATCTACTTCACATCCGAAGTCGGGAAACTCGCCCGTTCGTACGAAGAAATGGCAACGGAACTCGACGATTACGTGAAGAATTTGACCGAAGCTACGGCACAGCAAGAGAAAGTGCACACGGAGCTTTCCATCGCGACGGCCATCCAACGGGCATCGCTTTCAAAGCCCGTCAATGTTGAAGGTTTTGACAACTACGCCATGACGCGGCCCGCGCTTGAAGTCGGCGGCGATTTTTACGACAACTTCATGATTGATGACGACCACCTAGCTCTCGTTATCGCAGACGTTTCGGGCAAGGGAGTCCCTGCAGCACTCTTCATGATGGTCTCCAAAATCGTCCTTAGGCACAACTTGCAAAACGGGCATTCACCAGCCGAAGCCTTGAATCGCGCCAACGACGAACTTGCCGAGCACAACGTCCACGACATGTTCGTCACCTGCCTTTGCGGCGTACTGAACATCAAGACGGGCCACTTAGTTTATGCAAACGCCGGCCACGAGAAACCCTTCATCAAACACGCAGACGGCAACTTCGAAATCGTAAAAATCAAAAGCGGATTCGTGCTCGCCGGAATGGCAGGCTACAGATACCAGAATTTCGAAACACAGCTACAACCGGGCGACACGATTTTCACCTACACCGACGGCATTCCCGAAGCCACAAACGAAAGAAACGAAGAATTCGGCATGGAACGGCTTTTGAACGTCCTAAACGAATCCAAAAATTATTCTGTCCGTCTCACATGCAGAAAAGTCCGCATGGCCGTCAAGGAATTCGCCGGGAACGCCCCGCAATTCGACGACATCACGATGCTCGCATTCATGATGAAGTAAATTTGTTTGTGCTGCTGAAAATCACGCAATCGTCAGTCGCAAGTCCCCGATCATTATGAAGAGGGAAATCAAGAAACCTTATAAAAGCCCATGCTCCTTAAGGATCTTTTCATACCTTTCAGCACGGGACTCGGCTTTATCGGCACGAGATTCTACTTCGTCAGCACAGCGTTCTGCCGCTTTGGCAATTCGTGGGTATCTTCTATTTGCATTTGACGCCTAGGCGTCCGCAGCTGCGGCTCAGTCATAATAAAATGCTAGCATTTTATTGCGACGTTCGCCTTGCATGCTATTCTAGATCAAAGGTACGGAGAATTTCCCCCTTGGGGCTTTGTTCTTTTACAAATACATCGTAGCGAGCCCGAGTCATAGGTTGTTCTGTAAACAACCGTTAGCAAAATTGGTTCGCGATTTCTTTTTGCAAGTGACACTTGCAAAAATTACGCTACGTACAACGTCTTCTGGAAATCGGTGAAGATTTTCTTCAAATCCTTGCCGGTTACACCCATTTTATCGCAGGCATCCTTGATTGTGCCGTACTTGAGCTTAACGAGTTCGGGCAACTGGTTCAGCGAGAGTTCATCGACTCCGTTTTCCACATACTGTTGCAAGACGAATTCCATGAAGGGGACTTGCTTTTCGGATATTTCGTTCAGGATTTCTTCGTGCATCAGGCGGACTCTTTCGGCGCGTTCCATGGGGCTCTTGTTGTAAGCGATGAGTTCCAGCACGTCGAGCAGATCGCACTTTTCGTTCTGCGTCAAGGCCTGCACTTGGCGGAGCCTTTCTTTGCTGAATCCGTTGTCGCTCAAGTTCTGTAGCAACGCTTCGCGGGTTGTGGGATCAGACCAGCGGTCTCGCAAATCCTTACTATCCTTGAAGAACTCCGGAATCTTGCCGAAGAGGATTTTGATAAACTGTTCGAGCGTTATGAGTTCGCCATCGAACATGAACTTTTCTTGCCAATGGGCCTGCAAACGGAGCACATGGTTTGCGGAAAGTTTAATTTCAACGCAATTTTTTTCTTTCACGTTTGCGTCGCATGTGCACGGAAGATTGCCACAGATTTTGCAAGGTTTCGGTTTGCGTGGCCCGCCGCTAGAGCCGTTGCCTCCATCAGGATTTTCACCGTCAGGCGGTTCCGGCGTATCCACAATCGGTTCGCCATCCCACTCGGGGTCGCTAAAGTTCCTGCTTGCGCCCACGAAGTCGT
>Ga0310786_10000401_pt1 | contig 70242 bp, 63 predicted proteins | sample AusTroGonzalo_MG_FD_203881 | JGI IMG/M metagenome (GOLD analysis project Ga0310786, IMG submission 203881) | Bovine rumen microbial communities from tropical cattle in Woodstock, Queensland, Australia - Gonzalo_03 (v2) (version 2) | ecosystem: Host-associated > Mammals > Digestive system >... | reverse complement strand
GATGTCTTTTGTCTGGAATTCCTTCATTTTTATCTAACTAGCTAATTATTAAATATTTACTTTTCGCGAAAAAGTTGATAGTGGGCGCAAAGGTACGAAAAATAACGATACCCACCTATTTTAATTACAAATTTGCTATGGCAGCATGTATTTTCTCCCAACGGGCGGCATCCATTTTTGTTCCCAAGACCTCGATGACATTAGCGGCCACGATGGCTCCCATTTGGCCACATTTGGCCAAGTTCTCGCCTTTGACTAAACCGGCCATGAAGCCCGCAGCCCACATATCGCCGGCACCGTTGGTATCGATGACATTGGCTTTTATAGGTGGGACGGTCACCATTTCATTGCCGCGCTTGATGTAGGCCCCTTTGGCTCCCACTTTCACTACAGCGATTTCACAACGAGAGGCAATGAAATCCAATGCGTGTAGTGATTCCATGCCCGTCAAGGCGAAGGCTTCTTGCTCGTTGGCGAACACATAATCCACGTAGTTTTCAATGAGTTGCATGAAGTAGTCGCGGCTTTCTTCAACCACGTTGTAGCTGGCCATGTCGATGGCGATTTTCAATCCCGCCGCTTTGGCGGTGGTAACGGCCTTATCCAGCATGGTGGGATTGGCTACGAGGTAGCCTTCCACGTATAAGATATCCCAGCCTTCGAAGAGTTCTGGGCGAATGTCATCAGCACACATCTCTGCTGCTGCACCGAGACAGGTGGCAAAAGTGCGCTCGCCGTCAGGGGTGACAATGGCTTGCACACGTCCAGAAGGCGTGTCGGAAGTCAGCATCAAGGGTTTGACATGGCTTTCGGTCATTTGTTTCTCGAAGAAGCGTCCGATGTCGTCTTTTCCAATTTTGCTCAAGAAACCTGCTTCGATATCCAGTTTGGCGAGGCCGCTCATGGTGTTGGCTGCTGAACCGCCCGAAGCCATCTGGTTACCGGAATGAGCCAGTTTCTTACCGATTTCAACGGAAGTCTGGGCGTCAACATAAGTCATGCTCCCTTTGGGGAGATTGAGTTCTTGAAGGATGTGCTCGTCGGGGATTTGGGTCAGGATGTCGACCAAGGCGCTCCCGATACCGAGGATTTTCTTGTTAGACATAGCTATTTTGTGTTTTGAGCTGCAAAGGTAGTAATAAAAACGCGTCGTTACGACAAAAAATTTCTCATTGAAAATCAAAGAGTTGTAAATTTGTTGAAAAATTTCGCCCGAAAAAACTTGGCAGTAATGAAAAAAGCCGTACTTTTGCAACCGCAAAACAGAAAAGTTCTGTGACATGATGCAAGCCTCCTTAGCTCAGTTGGTCAGAGCATCTGACTGTTAATCAGGGGGTCTCAGGTTCAAGTCCTGAAGGGGGCGCCATTTTTATGTTTCATGTTATTAATTTTTTGGCCTCGTATCATCTCCCCGATGATACGGGGTTTTTTTTATTGTTTGCGGCGGTAAAGGTAAACCCGAAACGTTTGACCTATTTTAGGCTTTTGGAGATACATTCTGTCGTGATCGAACTCGCAATACAAATCATAGTTATTGATGACAAAATAAGCATCCTCTTTAGTGTAATACCTGTTCCAAGAAACCATAATCCATTTTGGTGGATAAAAGGGTTTTTCAGCCTCTTCTTCTTGTAGTCTTTTGTAGGTAAAAGCAAACGAAGAAAAAAACACCCTGTTACATTGTATCAACTTTTCATGTTGCATCATTCCTGCACCATTTCCATGAAGATTATAGTTAAATATGGAATCTCGTTCTTCCTCTGGAATGTTCTTTAAGCAATGATGAAAATCGTCGTAGATTTTCGTGTATTTGTCGTTTTTCAATATCAAATCGTTTACCGCAAGCGCCATAGGGATAGGCAGATAAAAGCATAAAGCAATAAACAACGAAGCAACAAAAACAGGTTTTCTCGCCTTTTCCTGTTTGGGTTTCATCGTCATCATCATTACTATCAGCAGAGGTAATATTGCCATTAAATAATGTGTGAAACAACGCGTCCCAAAAGCAACGACAAATAAGGTGTACGAAATCATAGATGGAACCAATATGGTTTTGTCGTTTCGTGAATTGATGATTTGCTGCAAAATACAAATCAACAGAAACGTAAAGTAGAAAACATAGAGGAAAACCTTTTGTTTGATTTTTATTCCCATGTATTCAAAATTGGAAAGAAAGATGGCGTACACCATTTCATCAACGCCCTGCCATCCTGCCTTAAGATAAAAATACAAAACACAACTGCCTGCAATGATAATCAGACCAGCAAGGAAACAGGCCAAACTCTTGAAAAATACACCGAAGTCTTTTTTGATGAGCAACAGTATCCAAACGTAGGCAATGAAACCCAAAAATGGTGCTGCATTGTTAACCCGAATAAAGGTGATGATACCGAAACAAAGACCGATGACAAACATTTCACCAAGCCGAATCTCTTTTCCTGATTTCAAGTTTCGGAAATACACCAAAATAGGATAGGAAGCAAAAGGCAAACACCATTCTTCGGTAAGGTCGCCATCCTGATAAAATCCCAATAATAATACCAACGCCAAGCCTAAACAAATCAGACGTCCTCGCTCGTCTCGATACAAAGCAAGCATTTTATCCCAAATGACCAGAGTGATAGTTAGAGAAATAGCCTGCATGAGTAAGATAAAGAAATCTCCGCCTAACCAAAGTCCTAAAGCTTGGATAAAATACAAGATACAACCTTTGTTGTCGAAATAGTCCACGTACAAAGTCTTGCCGCGCAACAACGCTAATCCCATCTGTTTGAAAATAGCAGGATCTCCACCTTCAAAAACATAAAGAAACGATGTGGAACGCGAGAACAAGGTGACAAACAAGAAGGAAACCACAAACAACAGCAAAGGATATAATTTGCTACTGACGATGTCGGAGATACGACTTTGTTCTTTCATAAGAAATTATAATATAGTCTTGAAAATCAAAAAGAACCCGATTTTGTGCCTATTTTTCTCCACGTTGCATAGCCTCCATGTTGAGTATTGCCTTAATACGCGGCAAAGTTATGATTTTTCTGAATGGGTACAACATCTTAACCGCCATCTTCATCCACCACTGGTAATGGACGGCCAGCTGGCAGTAGGCTTTTCGGAAACCGAAGTTTTGAATGAGAAAGTCTTGAATATGAGAATGTTCAGTGATGGAACGAGCGCCATCAGCCACATAACGGTACTTTTTTTCACCCAAATAATACTCATTCATCTTGTAGAAAAGCCCATAATAAGGATAGGTATTGTTGTGCTTGTATTCGGGTAGGATGCCGATAAGTCCATATTCACAACTGTCTGGAGTCCAAAGCCATACCGTACAAAAGCCGACAAAGCGGTCTTGATCAAAGATACCCCAGTAGTCAAAATCACTTTTTTCGCAGGATGAGAGATAATCCAAAAACACCGATTCGTTCATATTTCGATCAGAAACGGCATAATCTTCATAGGTGGCTTTCAAGATATTCCAACCTTCCGATTTGAGCAAGTCGATACTTACTTTTTTGAAAGCCAAAGTTTTCTCTGCACGCCTGATTTTGTTTCTCTCGTTTGAGGAAAACTCATCCAATCCATTGAACGAATCTTTAATGACATACCAAAAGCTGGTTTTTTCTTGACAATCAAAATCATACGTGTTCCTTACCAACAAGCCACCCATGCTAAGAAGATTACCGCAAGCCTCTTTACTGAGCTTTTGTTCTTCGTGAGGTGGTCCAGCAAAACGCCAAGCCTTCCTATAGAGATAATATTTCCACTGATCGTGACTTTGCATCACAGGCGTTTTTTGATGGCATTGAAAGCATAGCTACTAAAACAAGCAATGGCTTTAAAAAGAGGCAGTTTCTCGTTTTTTCGGTACACCCTCCAAAGGTCGGATGATGCTTTCAACTTGTTAGAACTGGCCGAATATTGACGAATGCGGTAGGAAGTCAAAGGTTGCTTGATGGCGTAAGCGATAAAACCTTTTCGGAGGATGTTCAGCCAAGTAGCTGCGTCTTCGCTGGTGCGGAAATTGGGTACAACAACAGTTCCAACTTTTTCGGTGTCAAGCATGACGGTGGAGCAGCCGATAATGGTGTTGTGAAGATAGGCATTATAGTCCAAATTGCCAGCCGCCTTGATGGTTTTTCCTGTTGGTTTTCCACTTTCGTCAACGCAATCATAGGAAGAATAACTGAAACCAATGTTACGTTCTGTCATGAATTGCAGTTGTTGTTCCAGTTTTTTAGGATGCCATAGATCATCAGCGTCAAGGAAAGCCAAATAACGACCTTTGGCCATTTTCAAACATTGGTTTCGGGTGTCGGCGATGCCAGAATGTTGAGGTTTAACAACCAGTTGTATTCTATTGTCTTGGGCACAATGTTTTTGGACAATGCCAACCGTGCCGTCAGTCGAGGCGTCGTCAACGATGAGCAATTCCCAATGGGGATAAGTTTGCCGCCTGACCGAATCGATGGTGTCGGAAATGAAGCGCTCCATGTTGTAGCATGGCACGATGACCGAAACAAGCGGCGGGTTTTCCATCATTTCAATTCTTCAATCCAAACTTTGATTTGCTGCTCGTCGTGGAGACGGCACACCAACAGTGAATGGTCGCGGTAGGCCACAAGATAGTCTTCCAAACCTTCCACTACAGCCTCAGTACCTTCTTCTATATTAATAATGGTGTTTTTATTGTCGACAGAGACTACCTTACCACGCAGGGCATTGCCGCTTTCGTCTTTCTTGGCATGTGTGAATAGCGAGCCCCAGGTGCCGATGTCGCTCCAGCCAAAATCAGCGGGAATGGTATAAGTGTTGGGTGACTTCTCCATCACACCGTAGTCAATGCTGATGTTAGGACAATCGACGAAATGGTCATTGATGAAATCTTGTTCTTCAGGTGTACCGAAGTTGTAAATGCCTTTCTCAAACACCTCAACCATCTCGGGCAGGTATTGCTTGAAAGCTTGCATGATGCCGTCCAAGGTCCAAAGGAAGATGCCGCTGTTCCAGAAATAATTGCCTTCCGCGACGAACTGAACGGCAGTATCATAGTCGGGTTTCTCCTTGAAACGCTCCACTTTGACAACTTCAGGCAGCGTTTCTTGTTTGGGCACTTGGATGTAACCATAACCCGTTTCGGGACGACTCGGCTTGATGCCAATGGTCATCAGGGCTTGTGGATTCTTGGTGAGGAAATCAAAGCCCAAGCGGATAATTCTTTGGAACTCAGTTTCGTTGGTCACCAAATGGTCGGCAGGGGTGACAACAATGTTGGCGTTTGCGCAGCGGCTTTGAATGTGGTAAGCGGCGTACGCGATGCAAGGGGCCGTGTTGCGGCGTGCTGGTTCGCAAAGTACTTGGTCAGGGCGCAGCATGGGCAGGTGTTCGAGCACCAAATGCTTGTAGGCCTTGTTCGTCACCACGAGGAAATTCTCGTCAGGGATGACGGGGCTGAAACGCTCGTAAGTGCTGCGAATAAAACTCTTGCCCGTACCAAGGATATCAAGGAATTGTTTGGGATAGTTGTCTTTGCTGAGAGGCCAAAAACGACTTCCAATGCCGCCAGCCATGATGATGCAGTAATTGTTCATAATGTTTCCATTAAGGGGGACAAAGATAGTGCTTTTTCTTTGAACGGCAAAAAGCCGTTTTTATTTCGCCCAACGGTATAGGATTTCGATGGGATGCACAGCATGGACTCCCGTGCCGTCCAAAATCTGTTGGCGACAGGACGTTCCAGGCGCAGCGACAAGGGTAGGAGTAACGTTATCGGCATTCTTAACCGCCTTGCGAATGGTCGGGAAAAGCACCATTTCACCAATGGCCAACGAGGTCTGATAATGCTCTTTTTCGTAACCGAACGAGCCTGCCATACCACAACAGCCACTCGGAATAACGTGGACTTTGGCACCTTGCAAGAGTTTCAAGGCTGCAACAGTTTTCTCCGTTCCTACCAAGGCCTTTTGGTGACAATGGCCATGGAGCCAAATCTCGACGGCATCGGTCTTGAAATCATCGGAAGTGATGCGACCTGCAGCCACTTCGCGCATGATAAATTCATCAAAGAGCAAGGCATTACGACCCAAATGCTGAGCTTGGGTGCGCAGTTCAGCAGGAACCAAGTCAGGGTATTCGTCGCGGAAACTCAAAATGCACGAAGGCTCGATACCGACTAAAGGCGTTTGTGCTGTAATCTTGTCTTTCAATAAGTTGACATTCTTCAAAGCAAACTTTTTGGCTAATTTCAGATTGCCTTTAGAAATGGCAGCACGACCGCTTTCCACATGTTTAGGGATTTCCACTTCATAGCCCAAATGCAAAAGCAGTTTGGCAAAAGTCAAACCCAATTCTGCTTCTTGGAAGTTGGTGAACTCGTCGGCGAAAAGATAAACCTTGCCCTTAATAGCCTTGCCACGGTGTTTGCGACATTCACGTTTCACGGCGGTTCTCATGGTCACGCGGCTGAGGGTCGGGATGTCTCTTTCAGTGGTAAACTTAATGATTCTCTTGATGATATTCGATGAGAACTTCCACGAAGCGAACAAGTTATAAAATGGCCATACGATATGCCCCAACTGCTCCACCGTAGCCATATACGACACGGCAAAGGAACGCAAAGGCATGCCGCTGACATCGTATTTTTGTTGTAAAATCTCAGAACGCAGACGGGTCATGTCGACATTAGATGGACACTCGCTGCGACAACCTTTGCAGGCCAAACAACTGTCCAATACCTCAGCCAGTTCCTTTGATTTTAAGATATTCATTGTCGCGAACTGCGTCTCGCAGTTCGAAGAAGTGTTTCTTTCAAATTGCGGGACGCAATTTGCGACAGTGAAGGCTTCGCTCGCCCAACCTCGTGTCAGGATTTCGCGCAGTACATTAGCGCGGGCACGGGTGGCTTTGGTTTCGTCGCCACTCACCTTAAAAGCGGGACAAAGTGTACCACCGATGAGGTTTGATTTGCGGCAGTCACCGGCACCATTGCATTGCTCGATGCTGCACATCAGGGCATGGAGTTGGTTTTTGGCCCCCGTCGCGCCTTCCACCTTACATTCGTCGAAGGCAGCTTTCCAATTATAATAGGTCTTGCCTTTGCCAATTACCTTTTCAATAGCATATTGCTGGTCAACGTCGAAACGCAACATGCTGTCCATGAGCAGTGTGTCGACAATCTTATGCAAATTAAAGACTTGCAACGGATCCCAGCACTTTTTGAGGTCTTGCATCAAGGCATAGACTTCATCGCCATACATCAGTGGGATAAACTCGCCACGCAGTCGTCCGTCACCATGTTCGCCACTTAATGAGCCCTTGTATTTTTTGACCAATAAAGCGGTTTGATAAGCCACCTCGCGGAATTTCTTCAAGCCTTCCGCTTCCTTTATATTAATAATAGGTCTCAAATGCAGTTCACCAGTGCTGATGTGAGCGTGATAGACGCAACTCAAGCCAAGATTTTCCAACATTTGGGAGAAGTCGGCCATATAAGCAGGCAACTTTTCAGGAGCCACAGCCGTGTCTTCGATGACACCAATGGGTTTGGCATCACCTTTCATGCCCGTGAGCAAGCCCAAACCTGCCTTGCGCAGACTCCATACCTTACTGATTTCTGAACCGTAAACTCTTGAGCAAGCGTAAACTAAATGTTCCTCGTTTTCGATTAGTGCCTTTTCAAGTTGGTCGGCTATGGCATCGATTTCAGCACGAGTTTCGCCACGCAGTTCTATGATGAGAATGGCAGCAGGGTCGCCTTGCACGAAGAAACGGTTCTTTTGCTGTTCAGTATTCTCTTTGCTAAGTTCCAGAATGTTGCGGTCCATCAGCTCAACAGCGGAAGGATGGAATTTCAGTGCAACGAGATTGCCCAAGAAACTCTTTTGCAATGTGTCACAATGAGCGCAGACCACCATCTTTTCCTTGGGCGGCAAAGGGTCGAGGTCGACTTTGATTTCGGTGATGAAGGCCAATGTGCCCTCGCTACCCGCCAGGACTTTGCATAGGTTGATGGTACGTTCTTCGAGCGGTTTGGTTGTATTGTGTAGGTCTTCAATGACTTCGTCGATGGCGTAGCCACAGGAGCGACGGCGCAGACTCTTGTCGGGATAGTTTTCCTCAATGAGTTGGACAATTTGTTCGTCTAAGGCCCAGCGAATGAGTTGCGAGTAGATGCTTTGGATGAGCGAGTTGGATTGATTTTCCCAAAAATGAGGACTGAAACGTTCTTCTAATTCCTTGATAGTGTACGTCTTGAATATTTCAATGCTGCCATCGCACAATACGCCTCGGGCTTCAAAGACATGGTGTCGGGTGCTGCCATAAATCAAGGAATGGGAACCACAGGAGTTGTTGCCAAACATGCCGCCGATGCAACAACGGTTGCTGGTGGAAGTTTCGGGGCTAAAAAACAATCCGTATGGTTCCAAAGCAAGGTTCAATTCATCAAGAACAACACCTGGTTGCACCCTTGCCCAACGTTCTTCCTTGTTGATTTCCAGAATTTTCTTGAAATGCTTGCTGATGTCGACCACAATGCCGCTTCCCACCACCTGACCAGCAATGGAAGTGCCGCCTGCTCTCGGGATAAGGTGAGTTTTACGCTCACGTGCCGTTTCAATCAAATAGACAATATCTTGTTCATTTTCAGGAAAAGTCACAGCTTGTGGCACTTCACGATAAGCTGACGCATCGGTAGAGTAGGCGATGCGGTGCAAAGGGTCGGTAAAAAGGGTGTACATTTTGGATTATTTGTCCAACTCACAGAAAACGCTGTTGTTGCTCTTGAATTCGGGCACGATGACTTTCATCTGGGCCACAATCTTCATCGGTTCGCAGGTCTCAAGTTCGGCATGGAGTTTCTCTATCATACTATCCACATTAGAAGCTTCATATTTCCTCACCACAGCGTGCATGATCTTTTCGTTGTTTGTCTTGATGGTGTTTTCCTCGTTGGCCAACACTTCTTCATAGAGTTTCTCACCAGGACGAAGTCCAGTCTCGACGATTTCAATGTCAGGACGTTGAGCCAGCTGGCGCATCTTTTCGGCCAAGTCCCAAATCTTGACTTTCTCGCCCATGTCGAAAACAAAGATATCACCACCATCACCAATGGAACCAGCCTCCAACACCAGGCTACACGCTTCGGGAATGGTCATGAAGTAGCGGGTAATACGTTTGTCGGTGACGGTAATCGGGCCACCTTGCGCAATTTGTTTGCGGAACAAAGGCACAACAGAGCCGTTGCTGCCCAGAACGTTGCCGAAACGGGTAGTGATGAATTTGGTGTTGCCTTGGCGACTTTGGGTATAAATCTCGGCAATGCGTTTGGTTGCACCCATAACGTTGGTTGGGTTGACCGCCTTGTCGGTGGATATCATCACGAACTTCTCAACGCCAAATTCAATAGCCAAATCAGCGACGAGTTTGGTACCGAATACATTGACAAACACAGCCTCGTAAGCGTTCTCCTCCATGAAAGGCACATGTTTGTATGCGGCAGCATGAAACACTACCTGCGGATGATAGGTTTCAAAGACTTCTCTCATTCTGACAGGGTCTTTCACGTTGGTGATGATGAAAGCCATGCGGTCTTTGAGGTTGTCGAAGTCGGGGGTGTTATTCATCTCAAACTGAAAGTCGTACATCGGCGACTCGGCCTGGTCGAGCATGACGAGTTTCTTGGGGTTGTAATGCATCACTTGGCGGCAAATCTCACTACCAATGGAACCTGCAGCACCCGTGACCAAAACCACTTTGTCGTTGATTTCGCGAATCACGTTGCTTTTACCCAAGATAATGGGTTTGCGGCCCAAGAGATCTTCGATCTTGATATCTTGAATCTGGCTCGTCATGATTTTGCCATCCACCCATTTGTCGAACGAGGGAATGGACATCACCTTGAGATCCAAGGCCATGCCTTGCTGGATGATTTCCTTGCGGCGCTCCTCATTGAGGCTTGGAATAGCCAAAATCATCGCATTGATATTGTGCGTTTTGAGGAACTCTTTCGTCATCGCCTCCTCTGGCGAATACACTTTTATGGTGTTAATCTGCTTGTGTACACGCTTCGGGTCGTCGTCCACAAAGGCCATGATTCTGAATTTCGATGAGGTGTCTTGGCTGAGCGTACGCATCAGCATGGTGCCACCGTCGCCTGCACCATAGATGAGGACGTTCGTCTTCTCACCAGCATTTTTGTATACTTCGTTATACAAACGCCTGACAGTAAAACGCACGATAATCATCACCACTAACGTAATCAGGAAATGGTATAAGAGCGTCACATAACGTGGATAGATTTTGCTCACCAAATCAGGTGACACTTTTTCAAGAATCAATTTGCTAACGACGAGAAACACAAGTGCACCAAAACAGGCAGCAAATATTTTCCGAATGTCATTAAAGCCTGAATATCTCAACAAGCCGTCGTAAGTCTTCGTCGTGAGGAAAGCGAGGAGGTAGACAACGGGCACGAGCCAGATACGACTTGCATCGAATATGACGATGGACATGGTCGTCTCAAAAGACAACATAAAAATAGCCGAAAAATAGGCTACTATGACAATTATCATATCCACCAACAGAATCCACTTGCGCGACAAAGCGTTCTTGCTATGTTGGCCGAAAACGAAGTTACAGAGTTTCAATAAGAGGTCATGCATAACTTTAGAAGTTTTTAACTTGCAATATTACAACAAAAAAACTTACGATTGGAAAATTTTTTTCATAAGGTGCCATTTTCCTGTTGAGGGCAGGGTAGGGTCGGCGCCTTGGCATTGGGCAACATGGGCTTCCCATTCAGCCTGACGAGGCAGGGTGGCAAGTCGGGCCATGTCACGTTCCCAGTCGAAATCATCCACGGTATCACATATCATAAAGACGTGATTTTCAAAGCGATAAATCTGCATATCGAGGATACCGACAGCACGTTGGCCTTCAATCACTTCGGGCCACACATGGGCGTGAAGTTCACAATATTTCTCGATGAGTTCTGGGTCGTTGACGAGTTCAAGGGTTTGGCAGTAGCGTTTCATTTTTTATCTAATTTTGAGATGAAACTTCCGTAAATGATGATGACAACGAAGCAAATCAGCGGCAACACGAAACTTAAATTGACCGAAGCGATACTTCCCATGCCGTTTCCGTCGATAATGCGGGCCTGCAATGGAGGTAAAACACTGCCGCCTAAAATGGCCATGATAAGCCCCGCTGCCCCGATTTTGGCGTCGTCGTCTGTGTCGGTCAAAGCGATGCCATAAATGGTCGGGAACATCAAACTCATGCATGCTGAAACAGCCACAAGGCAATACATTCCTGGACGACCGTCAAGGAAGATGACACCCAAAACCAGCACAGCACCAGCGATACCCAAGTAAGTCAGCAATTTGGACGGATGGATATATTTCAGTAGGAAAGTGCAAATGAAACGGCTGGCGCAGAAAATAGCCATAGCAACGATGTTGTAGCGTTGCGAAAACACCTCGGCAGCTTGTTCGGTCATACCTTCGTTCATGAAAACGCGGGTGCCATATTGGATGATGAAGGTCCAGCACATGATTTGCACGCCAACATAGAAAAACTGCGCTATCACGCCATAGCGATAAGGTTTATTTTGCCACAAGCGCTGCACCGTTGGACCGAACTTTTGGTCGTTGTTTTCTTCGGTTTTGGCTTGTGTCTTCACTAAAAGCAAAATGACGACAAAAAACAATACCAATACCGCTCCGATGATGGCATAAGGTCGGCTCAATACGGTGAGGTCGGCATTTTTTACCGCTTCAAATTGCTCGGGGTTCAGCAGGGCGCGTTCTTCCGTACTCAATGGGTTGAGTTTGGCTTGGATGAATTTCATTGCCACAAACATGCCTGCCAATGAACCGATGGGATTGAAGGCTTGGGCGAAGTTGAGGCGACGCGTGGCAGTGTCTTTGCTGCCCATGGCGAGGACATAAGGATTGGCGGTTGTTTCAAGGAAGGAGAGGCCACAAGTCAGCACGAAGTAAGCAATCAAAAAGGGGTAGTAACTCCCTATCATTCTGGCAGGTATGAACATTAGTGCACCGATGGCATAAAGGCCAAGACCCATCAGAAGACCTGCTTTGAAAGAATGTTTGCGCACGAAAAACGCGGCGGGCAAGGCCATGCAAAAATAGCCACCATAAAACGCCAGCTGCACCAACGCACCATCGGTGACGCTCATGCGGAAGATTTTAGAGAAGGCTTTCACCATGGGGTTGGTGATGTCATTGGCGAAGCCCCAAAGGGCGAAACAACAGGTCACCAAGACGAAGGCCAAAAGGTATTTTTTTTCTACTATTTTGTTCATTTTCTTCTGATTGTGAGAGGAATAGATTCGGGATGTGCTTCACAAAAAGCCCCAGCTTCTTTAACCACGCAAGCCAAATAGCCGCCGCCGCCAGCACCAGGCATCTTCCATGCCAACACATCGTCCAAAACGGAATATTGGTCAATATAACTTTGCACCGAACCTTGAATCATGGCGGGGAACATGGCAGTTTGGGCATTGAATGAGGCTTTATAAGCCGCTGCAAAAGCGGTCAAATCCTTTTTCATGATGGCGTTCCAACAATCATCAGCAGCCTTGGCCAGCGCCTTGACTTTCGGTTCCGTGATGTCTTTGCCTTCCACCACCGAACACCCTGGACGACGCGGCTCCATGGGAATCATAATGAGGTGGTTTTCAAGCCATTTTAAAACAGCTTCGTCCTGACAGGTTTCTATCTTCAAAGGCCAATAGAGTTTATCGTAATAATGTCTTACCAAACCAGGCATACAGATGCCGATGCTGTCCTGCGCCCCACTAATGATGCCATCACTGCGCTCGGGGTCGTTCTCAAAGCAGAAGACGAGTTTGGCGAGGGTTTCAGGGTCCATATCGGGCAACTTCATGGGCCAAATTTTACGAATCATATTGCGCGTCGAAGTGGAGAGACCGCAACGCTCACGCACCTCAAAGGTGGGCTCCAACGAGATGGTGATAGCCCAGCCTGGGGCAAAACACGACACATAAGGTTGGTCAATCCAAGTGCCAGCCAAGTCCAAGCGGGTGGGAATCTGACAAATACCTTGTTTCAACGAAGTCGACGAGCGGGCTTCCAAGCCTTCCGATGGTGTGCGTTGCAGCACTACGTATTCGATGCCACGCTCTTCACAAAAACGACGTTTTTCTTCACTTGAACCATCCTCGTTGACCACAAAAATGTCAGGTTTCAGGCGGTCAACCGTGCCAACGAAATCCATCACGCCATCGCCGTCGTTGATGAAAGCGTCTTTCACGTAGCGAATGGCTTTCACCATGAAAAGGCGTTCTTGTTCGGGGTAGAGTGTTTTATGGTTTTTATAGTGCAAAATGGTCGCATCGGAGCCAATGCCGACATAGAGGTCACCATACTGCGCCGCCTGTCGGAAGAACTCGACGTGACCGCTGTGCAGTAGGTCGTAACAGCCCGAAACAAATACTTTTTTGGTCATCTTTCTGCTCGCATTGGGTTATTCATAAAGTCATCATACGCCAAGCGGATACCATCTTCCAATTCAGTCTTGTAGGTCCAGCCGAGGGCTGTTGCTTTGCTCACATCTAGTAACTTACGCGGTGTGCCGTTGGGTCTGGTTGTGTCCCACTTGATTTCGCCCTCGTAGCCAACCACTTTGGCGACCAGTTCCGTCAACGCCTTGATGGTCAGTTCTTTGCCAGTTCCTGCGTTGACGGTTTCGTTACCACTGTAGTGATTCATCAAAAAGACACAAAGGTTAGCCAAATCATCTACATAAAGGAACTCACGCAGCGGTGAGCCATCGCCCCAGCAGGTCACTTCCTTGAGCCCGTTGACCTTGGCCTCGTGGAAACGCCTTATCAAGGCAGGCAGCACGTGACTGTGTTCTGGGTGGTAGTTGTCGTTGGGACCATAAAGGTTGGTCGGCATCACGCTGATGTAGTCAGTGCCGTACTGGCGGTTGAGGAACTCGCAGTATTTCAGCCCGCTGATTTTTGCCAAAGCATAGGCCTCGTTAGTTTTTTCTAACTCACCCGTCAGCAAACAGGATTCCTTCATCGGTTGCGGTGCCATTCGGGGATAAATGCACGATGAGCCAAGGAATTCTAGCTTTTTGCAGCCGTTTTTCCAGGCGGCGTGGATGACGTTCATCTCAAGTATCATGTTGTCGTACATGAAATCGGCCAAGGCACTCTGGTTGGCGACAATACCGCCCACTTTTGCCGCAGCCAAGAAAACGTATTCAGGTTTTTCAGCCTCAAAGAAAGCCTCTACTTGGTCCTGACGGGTGAGGTCCAGCTCTTTATGGGTTCTTGTGATGATATTGTTGTAGCCTTGGCGTTGTAGCTCGCGCACGATAGCACTTCCTACCATCCCGCGATGGCCTGCTACGTATATTTTGCTGTTTTTCTCCATAGGTTTTATTGTTTGCGCAGGGGTTGAAACCGCCTGCTTAAGGTCCTTTCACCCCTACGGGGTTCAGTCTTCCATGTGTGCTTTGAGGTACAATTTCTTCACGAACTTCATATCATGCTCGACCATGATCTTGACAAGGTCCTCGAACGAGGTCTTGCGCGGATTCCAGCCAAGGAGTGTCTTGGCCTTGGTGGGGTCGCCGAGCAACTGTTCCACCTCTGCAGGACGGAAGAAGCGCGGATCCACTTCAACCAACACCTTGCCCGTGGCTACATCAATGCCTTTTTCATCTACGCCTTCGCCTTCCCAGCGCAACTCGATGCCGACATGCTTGAAGGCTAAGGTACAGAACTCACGCACGGTGTGATATTCGCCAGTAGCGATGACAAAGTCCTCGGGTTTTTCTTGTTGCAAGATGAGCCACATGCACTCCACATAGTCTTTGGCATAGCCCCAGTCGCGGAGGGCGTTGAGGTTGCCAAGATAGAGTTTGTCCTGATAGCCTTGCTTGATGCGAGCAGCAGCAAGGGTGATTTTGCGAGTGACGAAAGTCTCGCCACGACGTTCACTCTCATGGTTGAAGAGGATGCCGTTGACGGCGAACATGCCATAACTTTCGCGATAGTTCTTCACGATCCAGAAGCCATATTGCTTGGCCACGCCGTAAGGTGAACGTGGATAGAAGGGCGTCGTTTCTTTTTGTGGCACCTCTTGTACCTTGCCGAAGAGTTCCGAAGTGGAGGCTTGGTAAATCTTGCATTTCTTCTCCAAGCCGAGGATACGGACGGCCTCAAGCAGGCGCAAAGTACCTACGGCATCAGCTTCGGCGGTGTATTCGGGGCAGTCAAAAGACACTTTCACATGGCTCTGCGCGGCGAGGTTGTAGATTTCGTCGGGCTGCACCTTTTGGATGATACGCACCAGCGACGAAGAATCAGTCATATCGCCGTAATGCAAAGTGAGAAGGCGTTTGTTCTTCATGTCGCGCACCCATTCGTCGAGATAGAGGTGCTCGATGCGACCTGTGTTGAATGACGATGAGCGACGAATAATACCGTGAACGTCGTAGCCTTTTTCCAAAAGAAACTCGGCAAGAAAAGAGCCGTCTTGTCCAGTGATACCAGTGAGTAATGCGGTTTTGCTCATATAGGGAGTTTTTTATTTCTTTTTCAATAGCCCCACCATCTTGAAACTCACATCTGTGAAGATAAGCGGGGCGTAGCCGTTACGCTCGATTTGGCGCATGGCTTCTTCAAAAAGTTCTGCAATTTGTGCCAAATTGGCTGGATTGACAAAGGGCGCAAACTTTGAATTAAAGGTCTTCTCGTCATTAGGAAGCATGACGATTTCAGCAAGGTTATTGTTGAACAGCAATGAGTTACGAACAATGCGTAGTCCATATTCCAACAATTCTTTTTGTTTTTCGCGCCCCAACGATTTGATGTTGTTGGAGAAGTCGATGAGTTCGGAATAGGCCGCCTTGAAGCAAAGGCGCATCCATTGCTGGAAAGTGGTAAAGAAAAACTTGTGTTCTTCCGAGTCCTGCATCGAATGGCAGGCTGTAATCCAGTTGCCTTCCGAAATCATGGCTGCGTCATGAGCTTGTTGTGGAGTACAACCAAGGCGCTCGACCAAGGCCTGTTGCACCTTATTAATATCTATCGCAGGAATCTTCACCAAAGCCGTCCTTGACTTAATGGTGGCCAATAGTTCTTCTTGGTCTTCGGCAATGAGGAGAAAAACGGTCTTCTCGGGTGGTTCTTCAAGGAGTTTCAGCAATTTGTTGGCCGTGTCGACGCGCATTTTCTCAGCCATCCAGATAATGGCAATCTTGTATTCGCCCTCGTAGGACTTCATGCTAAGTTTCCGCAGCAACGAAGCCGCATCACGCACCGACATATAGCCTTGTTTGTTCTCCACATCAAGAAAGGTATACCAACTCGAAGTGTCAACATAACCTTGGTTTTGAATGACATACTCTCGCCATTCCTCCATGAAAAGGTCGGATTCAGGGTTGCTTTTTATCTTTTTAGTGGTGGCTGTAGGTACAACGAAATGCAGGTCAGGGTGTACCAGCTTTTGCATCTTCTGACAGGTGGGACACACGCCGCAGCTGTCGGTCTCGGTGCGGTTCGGGCAGAGGATATATTGCGCGTAGGCCAAGGCCAATGGCAGTTTTCCGCTTCCGGCAGGGCCCAAAAAGAGTTGTGCATGAGAGACATGATTCTCCCGCACACTTCCGATGAGCCTTTGCTTGACTGCATCTTGTCCTATGACATCCTTGAACTGCATAACATTCCAAAATCGGGGTCAAAATTACAATAATTCCGCGTTGGTTGGTTGTCATAACGAATTAAAACTTAATTTTGCGCCAAAATTCAATCATCAGCTATGTTAAGCGAACAGGAACAAATCAGAAGAAATTCGTTGGCCGAACTCTATAAGCTCGGCATCAATCCGTATCCGCAGGCCGCGTTCCCTGTGAACGTGTTCACGACGGAAATTTTGGAACAATTCGACGACAACAACCCCGACCAGTTTCAGGAAGTCACTCTCGCGGGTCGCATCATGAGCCGCCGCATCATGGGCGCCGCCTCGTTCTGCGAACTGCAGGACTCGAAAGGCCGCATCCAACTGTATATCAAGCGAGACGAGATTTGCCCCGAAGAGGACAAGACCTTATATAACACGGTGTTCAAGCGCTTGTTGGACATCGGCGATTTCATCGGCGTGAAAGGCTTCGCCTTCCGCACACAGATGGGCGAAATCTCCGTCCACGTGAAGGAGTTGACGGTGCTGAGCAAGTCACTGAGGCCGCTGCCCATCGTCAAGGAAAAGGATGGCGTGAAGTACGACGAATTCAACGACCCCGAGCTGCGCTACCGTATGCGTTACGTCGACCTTGTGGTGAACGACAAGGTGAAGGACATCTTCATCACCCGCACCCGCATCATTGACAGCATCCGCCATTTCTTCAACGAGAGCGGCTATTTGGAGGTGGAAACGCCTGTGCTGCAAGCCATCCCTGGCGGTGCTACGGCGCGTCCTTTTATCACCCACCACAACGCTTTGGACATCCCGATGTACCTGCGTATCGCCGACGAGCTTTACCTAAAACGCCTCATCGTGGGCGGTTTCGAGGGTGTGTATGAGTTCTCGCGCAACTTCCGCAACGAAGGCATGGACCGCACCCACAACCCCGAGTTCACGGGTCTGGAAATTTATGTGGCCTACAAGGACTACCTCTGGATGATGGACTACACCGAGGCCATGATTGAGCGCGCCGTCACGGAAGTTTTAGGCACCGACACCGTGAAGGTGGGCGACAACGAAATCTGCTTCAAGCGTCCCTTCAAGCGCATCACCATGATTGACTCCATCAAGGAGAAGACCGGCATCGACATCACGGGTATGGACGAGGCCCAACTGCGCGACGTGTGCAAGCAACTCGGCATCGAGGTGGACGAAACAATGGGCAAAGGCAAGCTGATTGACGAAATCTTCGGCGAGAAGTGCGAGGGTACCTACATCCAGCCGACCTTCATCACCGACTATCCCGTTGAGATGTCGCCGCTCTGCAAGCGTCATCGCAACAACCCCGAGCTGACCGAGCGTTTTGAATTGATGGTGAACGGCAAGGAATTAGCCAACGCCTACACCGAGCTGAATGACCCCATCGACCAACGCGCCCGTTTTGAGGAGCAGATGAAACTTGCTGGCCGTGGCGACGATGAGGCTATGGTCATTGACAACGACTTCCTCCGCGCCCTCGAATACGGTATGCCGCCAACCTCTGGCATGGGCATCGGCATCGACCGTTTTGTGATGCTGCTCACGGGTCAGACCACCATCCAAGAGGTGCTGCTCTTCCCGATGATGCGTCCCGAGAAGGTCGTGAAGAACGCCACCAAGGAAGACTTCATGGCTTTGGGTATGGCTGAGACTTGGGCAACGCTGTTGCTTTCCAATGGCTACAACACCATCGAGCAACTGAAGGCCGAGAAACCATCCGCTTTGCGCGAGAAACTCAACGGCTTGCGCAAGAAAAACAAACTCGACATCCCCGCGTTACAACTCGATGATGTTGAAGCTTGGATGAAGTAACAAAATCCGCTTCCGATGGCTGCGCTGAAAGACAAGATTAACCAATGGGTTGACCAACTCAACACCTGGCGGACGACCCACATGTCAGACCGCCGCTTCATGTTGATACTCAGCATCCCGACGGGTTTTCTTGCCGGTGCCGCTGCCGTTATCATCAAGAAGCTGGCACATGGTATCCGCGATGTGGTCTTCAGTGCGCAGTTCAACTATTCGCACCTGCTGTTTTTCATCTGCCCCGCCATCGGTATCCTGCTGACTATCCTGTTCTGCAAGTACATTCTGAAAAAGGAAGTCGGACACGGCATCCCTGGCATCTTGTATGCCATCTCGAAAAACAAGGGCAAGGTAAGTCGCAGCAGCACTTGGTCCAGCATTGTCACCAGCGCCTTGACGGTCGGTTTCGGTGGTTCAGTCGGATTGGAAGGGCCTTCCGTTTCGACAGGTGGCTCCATCGGTTCCAATATCGCCCAACTGTTGAAACTCGACTACAAACACACCATCCAGCTCATTGGCATGGGTGGTGCAGCGGCCTTGGCGGCCATCTTCCAGGCACCAATCACGGGTATTGTCTTCGCCCTTGAGGTGTTCATGATAGACCTGTCGCTCAACGCGATAGTGCCTATCATCGTGTCGTCGTTCACGGCCATCCTGACGGCGTATTTTTTCCTTGGTCAAACTGTAGAATATCCCGTACTCATTGCTGAAGGTTTCATTCCTTCCAATGCCATTTATTACATCGGTTTGGGATTGTTTGCGGGTTTGGTGTCGGCCTATTTCCTTAAGGTGACTTTCAGCGTGGAGAAGAGTTTCAAGAAGGTGGAGTCGCCTTGGGTACGTTTCCTCGTGGGCAGTACCTTTTTGGGTATCCTAATCTTCTTGTTCCCAGCCCTTTACGGCGAGGGTTACGAGGCCATCAACTCAGCCTTGCGCGGTGACTACAGCCCTATTTTCGGCAATCCATGGTTCGCCCAATTCAAGGATATCGACTTCGTAGTCATCATTTTGTTTGCAGGCATGATTCTGTTGAAAGCCTTTGCCACAGCGTTCACCTTCGGTGCAGGCGGCGTGGGTGGTACCTTCGCTCCAGCCTTGTTCATCGGCGCGTTTACGGGATTGTTTTTTGCCACCTTAATTAATTACTTGGGTCTCGGAGAATTGGATCCTGCCAAGTTTGCTCTCGTCGGTATGAGCGGCTTGGTGGCAGGTATGCTTCATGCCCCACTAACAGGTCTCTTCCTCATCGCCGAAATCACCAACGGCTACGCACTCATCGTCCCGCTGATGATTGTTTCGGCTTTGGCTTACGCCATCAACCGCCTGTTTTTCAGTCATTCCATCTACACCAACCCAGTGGCCGAAAAAGGAGTCTTGGTCACGCACAACAAGGATAAGAGCATCCTCAACATGTTGGTCATCAACCAGTTGATAGAAACTAACTTCAGCCCCATCGACCCCGATTGTCTCTTCCGCGACCTCTTGCCTTTGGTGTCGTCGTCCAAGCGTAACATTTTCCCCGTGGTAGACAAAAAAGGCCACTTCTGTGGCCATGTGCTTTTCGACGATGTACGTAGCATCCTTTTTGATGAGAGTTATTACGACCAATCGATACAGAACTTTGCCGTCCTGCCCGACTATGTCATCCATCCCGAGGAGTCGATGGAAGAGATTGTGCAAAAGTTCCAGAAATCAGGCAAATACAATATCCCTGTCATTCGTGACGGACAATACATGGGTTACATCTCACGCGCCAACGTGTTCTCAGCCTACCGCAAGATGATGAGCGAGATTTCGGAGGATTAGTCTTGTCCCATTGATGAGTTTTATAATGGTTTTCTAAAAATTAGGACAACAATAATCGTTGACAATCATACCGCTTATAAAAGAATTTTTTATTAATGTGTATATTGTATCATTTTTTTCTATCTTTGCGCTGTAAAATGGGTTTGTTGTACCCTTTTGGGTTTCAATATAACTTATTTATATTCAACCCTTTGTCATTCGCTTTCGTGATTGACGGGGCGGAGCTATAAAAATAGTGATATAACAACTTCTGAAAGCATTACACATGAAAATCTCCGTAGCAGGAACGGGCTATGTGGGCATGAGCATCGCTACATTGCTGGCGCAACATAATGAAGTAACCGCCGTGGACGTGGTCCCAGAGCGCGTTGATATGGTAAACAACCGCAAATCACCTATTCAGGATGATTGCATAGAAGAATATCTGGCCACCAAGCCATTGAACTTGAAAGCCACTCTTGACCAAGAATCTGGTTACAAAGATGCCGAGTTTGTGATTATCGCCGCCCCCACCAACTACGATACTCAAAAGAATTTCTTCGACACCAGTCATGTGGAGGAAGTCATAGACGCAGTGCTGAAAGTGAACCCCAATGCTGTGATGGTCATCAAGAGTACTATCCCCGTGGGTTATACCCGTGGCCTTTATGTGAAATATGCCGCCAAGGGCGTGAAGCGGTTTAACTTGTTGTTTGCACCCGAGTTCTTGCGTGAAAGTAAAGCTCTCTACGATAACCTTTATCCCAGCCGTATCATCGTGGGTATCCCCAAGATAATGGGTGAAGAATTTAAGGAAGAGAACGAAGCTATCTTACAGTTGACCAACTTGGACTGGCTGAAGGAAAAAGCCCGTCAGTTTGCGGAACTATTGAAAGAAGCTGCTATCAAGCAGGATGTGCCCGTACTCTTCATGGGCATAAAGGAAGCCGAGGCGGTGAAGCTCTTCGCTAATACCTATCTGGCATTGCGAGTGAGCTATTTTAACGAACTGGACACATACGCCGAGGTGAAGGGACTCGATACCCAAGCCATTATTGAAGGCGTCGGCCTGGACCCACGCATTGGAACACATTATAATAATCCTTCATTCGGTTACGGCGGTTATTGTCTGCCGAAGGATACCAAACAGCTCCTTGCCAACTACGAAGATGTACCGGAAGACCTTATCCGTGCCATTGTGGAAAGCAACCGCACGCGCAAGGACTATATCGCTAATGCCGTGCTGCGTCGTGCGGGATACTACGAGGCCAGCAGCCAGTTTGAGTCTAGCCGTGAGCAGAAGTGCGTCATCGGTGTGTATCGTCTAACCATGAAGAGCAACTCCGACAATTTCCGTCAAAGTGCCATCCAGGGGATTATGAAGCGTATCAAAGCCAAAGGTGCGGAGGTTATTATTTACGAGCCAACCCTTGAGGATGGTACTACCTTCTTCGGTAGTCTCGTCGTTAACGACCTTACCAAATTCAAGGCACAAAGCCAGGCCATCATCGCCAACCGCTACGACAGCTGCTTGGATGATGTGAAGGAGAAAGTTTATACTAGAGATATTTTTAAGAGGGATTAGTGTATTTACAAAAGAAATATTCAATCCCAAATAATAACGGTTTAAAAAATATTACAAATTGATTAACGTTGGAATTATTGGCTGTGGCTTCGTGGGTGGAGCCCTTAAAGATTGGTTGGAAAACAACAACCCAGAGTGTAAGTTGTTCATCAGCGACCCTCTTAAGGGGTATAATGATGACCTGAGCAATATCGACATCGCTTTTTTGCAGATACACGTCCCTACCGAAGACGATGGCACGCAGGATTTGCGTCTTATGAAAGAGTTGATTACCAACCTTCCGGACGTACCGGTGTTTGTACGTACCACCATCCTTCCTGGTACCAGTGAGAGACTTTCTCGAGAAACTGGCCATAAGGTTCACTATATGCCCGAGTTCCTCACTGAACGCACACATATTGAGGACTTCAAGAAACAGACGATGGTGTTCACTGGTGCACACGATTTGCTCACAAAGATTTTCGTTGGCAAGAAATTCACAGTGATGACCCCGCTGGAGGCCGAGCTTACCAAGTATATGCACAATGTATTCGGTGCTTATAAAGTTACCTACTTCAACGCTTGCCGCGAGTATTGTGAGCAGATGGGTGCCGACTGGCGCAAGGTGCACACAGGAGTGTTGCTTTCGGGCTACATCAACGACACGCACACCTATGTGCCTGGTCCCGATGGCAAGTGCGGCTATGGCGGCAAATGCTTCCCCAAGGATGTGAATGCCTTTGCCAAGATGACAGAAGGCACTCCGCTTGGCATTCTTTTGGAACACCTCCATGAGCTTAACGTGCATTTTCGGGGAGTAGAAGAACATATTTGAATTCAGAATCCCGTATGCCACTTTCTCTTTTCATAGCGTCATCTTATGACACTGCCCATGAACGCGCAGTGATGGGTGATGCTGTGCGCAGGCTGAATGATAAATATGAGCCGCTTGGATGTCGGATAAGGCTGAACTGCTGGGAGGATTTCACACCAGAGTTTAAGGGGACAAGAAAGCAGACGGAATATAACGAGCAACTCATCAAGAAGAGCGACATCTTCATCGCGCTTTTCAAAGCCAACTGTGGTCGATATACGCAGGAGGAAATCCGAATCTGGACCGATGATTTGCATCGCACACCGATTGTGTTCAATATAGGTGACACATCTATTATTAATAAGTCGGCAGTCGATGCGTACCTTCGTGGCCAAGGGATTACACCGGAGGCTATAGTCAGTGATGATGACATCTATTCCAAGGTGACCACGATAGTTGAGGATTACATCGCCACCCATCCAGCAACCATGATAAGCCCCACAACAGTTGTCGCCAAAGAGATATATGCCACCATTCCATCTGACAGAAAATCAGAACGAGCTCCTTTTGGAAACCTCATTCGTAGTGTTGACGATTGGGCCGAACAAACATTTCATAGCCGTTGTCACCTCACTACCAATGATGTGGCAAAAATATCTATCAGCGACTACTATGCTGCAATTCTTAAAGACGCTGTCAGCCCATCGGAAGAACAAGAGATTCTTTCTGCTATCAGATACCGCACCATGAGCCAAAAGCCCGATGTGGTGCTGTATTATAATCATGACAATCAGATTTGTTCAAATCATCCTGCGATAGCTAATGTCATTAGCAATAGCGGTCTGTTCAACGAGGCATTTGATTCGCTGCATCGTGTCAGGTTCAATCTCGTGCGGTGGCTGCATCAGCAGACTGTCTTGAGCGTTGAACTCAGCGCTGGAGTGGATATACAGGACGGCTGGTTTGTTTTTTTCAGCTTTCCAGTGATTCCACTTGGGTTGTTAGGCATCCATGATGGAACAGTAACACAGCAGCTTGTCGAGCTTCTGAAGCTTTTTTCTTTGTCTGTCTTGGGTGTGAATACTCATGTCATAAAAGCAACCGACCATATTGATTTGGCTGCTTTGGACGAGATGATGAGCCGCGCGAACGAGATGAGTAATGCCTTGCACGACGTAGAAATTGAAATCAAACATAGGCGTGAAGCATGGTTGCAACAAGTTTCAGACAATATAGACACATTACTTTCAGGTGAAATCAATGATGCTAATATTGGATATCTCACGGCCTTGATTGACAGGAAGGAACAACTACAGGAGCTGCTCTCCTCGGATCCACGCGAACGATTGCGTACCTTGATGCTGATGGTGCAGGTCAGCGATACCTATCCTGGACCTTTTACCACCACAGATCGTGATGCTGATGCACAATATCTGAAAGTTGTCAAGACGGCAGACCGTTTCGGTATTAAAGACCCCACTGTGGAGATGATGCGCATGAACTATGCCAACTATCTGCATCGGATGAACCACCATGCAGAGGCTTTGTCGTTCTACGAAACCGCGATGGTCAACTTAGAGACATTCGATGACCGTTCAGAGTTGGTGAGACGCTATGTCATGCACCTTTACGTCACCTATATCAACCATATGGCATTTCTTGGTGAGAACCAACGGGCCATCTATGCTATACAACAACTCGTACAAAAAGAAATCCGATGGGAACATCAAGGCCTTTCAAAAGTTGAAACACTCGCCAACCACTGCCAAATACTGTCCTGTCAGTTAAGGATAAGACCTCTTTTGGGTAATGTGGAAAAATTGCTCAACAGGTCAAAGGATACCTATCAGAAAGTAATGGCCCTTCCGCAAGAAGTCTTTGACTCTTCCGTCCGCATCGACATCTTTTGCGACTTCCCGAATTGCATAGCAAGCACAACTATTGATGCGCAGCCTTACCTCAACACTGACGAAACCGAGCTGAAGTACATCGTTGATTTTTTCCTTGGTCAAGTTGTGGACTATGCAGAAAAGCATATTGAAGAACCTGGCAGTTTGCACTATTTGTCAAATGCATTGCACAACTGGGCTTTTTTCTATTCCAACTTGAAAGGCGAACAACTCAGGGCTCGTGAGATAGCAGAACGGGCATTATCGGTAAGGCGTCAAATATATACACACTACCAATATCCAGAATCATTATACGAAATCGCACAGACATTGTTGATACTCGGCGCAACTTATGTTAATGATGTCGATACCTTGTGTGAAACAGACTTTCGGACCGCATTGCGCATAGCCGAAGAGTGTCTGAATATATACAATTCGTTAAACAAAGAGCATTTTCCCGAACAAGAGACTCGCGTATATCAAGCCATTCAACTGAAAGGCAGCATCTTGTATTATGGAGGCAGAAAAGAAGAAGGACTTATCCTCTTACGGCAGGCTTGGGAGTGGAACTTGGCACATCCGAAAAATAGTTATGAGGCGACGTTTCGTGGAGTGGCAGGAGAGATACTTGAGAAGGAAGGATAATAAGGCTAATCCGTTAACAATAAATACTGAGAAATATGAAAGGTATCGTTTTAGCTGGCGGAAGCGGTACCCGCCTTTATCCGATAACTAAAGGTGTCAGTAAGCAATTGCTCCCGATTTATGATAAGCCGATGGTGTATTATCCCATTAGCGTGCTGATGCTGGCAGGGATTAGAGATATTCTGATTATCTCTACGCCTTACGACCTCTCGGGTTTCAAACGCCTTTTGGGCGACGGCAGCGACTACGGTGTGCGTTTTGAGTATGCCGAACAGCCTTCGCCTGACGGCTTGGCGCAGGCTTTCATCATAGGGGAGAAGTTCATCGGCAATGACAGCGCGTGTCTGGTGCTGGGCGATAATATCTTCTACGGCAATGGCTTCATTAAAATGCTTCGCGAAGCCGTTCGTGCTGCTGAGGAGGAGAGGAAAGCTACTGTGTTTGGTTACTGGGTGGCCGACCCCGAGCGTTACGGTGTGGCCGAGTTCGACAAGCAAGGCAACTGCATCAGCATCGAAGAGAAGCCAGCTCAGCCCAAGAGCAACTACGCCGTGGTGGGCCTTTATTTCTATCCCAACAAAGTGGTCAACGTGGCCAAGACCATCAAGCCAAGTGCAAGAGGCGAGTTGGAAATCACAACAGTTAATCAGGAGTTCCTGAAGGCGGGTGAGCTGAAGGTGCAGCCTTTGGGACGAGGCTTCGCATGGCTCGATACGGGTACCCATGATTCATTGAGTGAGGCCTCCACCTTCGTGGAAGTCATCGAAAAGCGCACGGGCCTGAAAGTAGGTTGTCTCGAAGGTATAGCCTACCGCCAAGGCTGGATTACCGAAGAGCGCATGCGCCAGAACGCCCAGCCGATGCTCAAGAACCAGTATGGGCAGTATCTGCTGAAGGTGATTGAGGAGTTGAAGGCATAAAGGTATTCTAAATATAATTTTTTGTTGATAATTAAAAGTTTATTCATAATTTTGCAGTCGAATTATTGTAGATAATGATAATGTAACCCCCAATTTGTTAGATTTGTCTACAAGTTATTGAAAAACAATTTATTGTTGACACAAAATGTGACCGACGGGGCGAAGCTGTAAGATGTAATGAGAAATGAGAAGATAGTATATTTCAATTTGTCAAATTGAGACCTCAGTTCCTTGCTGGAGAAAATGATAGATGCTTTAATTTGAAACGCTTTAGTTATAGAAATAGGTGTTCTAGAATTCATTATTTAAAAACAATTTATCATGACAAGATCTTACTGGTTATCGTATGATTTAGGGGTCGGGGGTGATTATGAACATTTGTATCAGTGGCTTGACGACCATGATGCTTTACCATGTGGCAATAGCGTCGCTTTGTTTAAATTTACGACCTCGGAGAAGAACATTGATGAAGCTTTGACCAAAGAATTGATGGATCAAATAAAACTATTTCCAGGGAATTTGTTATATGTGGTCCGTCAGAATGACGAAGGGAAAACAAGAGGAAAGTTTTTGTTTGGTAAACGAAAATCAGCTCCTTGGATAGGATTTGGCAGCAAGGCTCCGCAAAACGATGATGAATGAAACGTATTATTGTTGATACGGGTGTATGGTATGCTTGCTTTGATAAGACGGATGAAAACTACCCTTATTCCAACAGAATCCTTTCAGTTTTGCAATTTAGTGTGATAATCGTACCATTTCCGACTCTTTATGAAACATTAAACACAAGGTTTGTTAAGAATACTTACGGGCAAATGGATAGCTTGAATTCATTTCTCAGCGTTCCAGAAAGAGTTCATCTTGTTTCAGATACAAAATATAAAGAGAAGGCACTATTATCTGTATTGTCAAATGTAGAAAAGAAGAAGCATTATAGCCTTGTAGATTTGATTATTAGACTAATGATGGAGGATACTAGTCTTGGAGAAAAGGCTGTTATGACATTTAATGTTGGTGATTTTATGGGTGTGAATAATACAGAACTAATTAATCCACGTTGTTTATAGCCAAATTAACATTAATATACATTAACTTAATACAAATACCATGGAAATTAAAGATTTCATCAAAAACTTGGCAGATCAATATGAAGATGTTGAGGTCGCCGAATTCACCCCTGAAACCAAATTTAAGGAGTTTGACGAGTGGTCATCACTTATCTCGCTTTCAATCATCGCTATGGTTGATGACGAGTATGGTATCACTTTAAAAGGCGATGACATCCGCAAAGCTGTCACAGTACAGGATTTGTTTGATATTGCTAAGTCAAAAGAATAATTTGATACGGAATGTACAATCCTTTCACTCTTGAAGGAAAGACCATCTTGGTGACAGGTGCTGGAAGTGGTATTGGTCGAGCCATTGCAGTTGCCGTGTCTAAAATGGGTGCAACAGTGGAGATGGTTGATATTAGTAAAGAAGGACTAGAACAAACGGAGACTCTTCTTGATCACCATGAATTTCCCCATAAGCAGTTTATTGTTGATTTATTGGAAACTAAGGCTCTCGAGACACTGGTGGAGAGTATGGATGTTTTGGATGGTCTTGTCAACAATGCTGGTATTTCAAATACACGCCCACTTCAAATGATAAAAGAAGAGGATTTTGACAGGGTTGTGGGCCTGAATACAAAAGCGCCTATCCTTTTGACGAATTTATTGTATAAAAAGAAGAAACTGAATAAAGGCGCATCTATAGTTTTTACTTCGTCGTTGGCAGGTTTATATACATTTACCCCAGCTAACGGTCTCTATTCTCTATCTAAGAGTGCACTCACTTCTTATGCCAAGAGTTGTGCGGTGGAATTTTCTGTACGCGGAATTCGTTCCAACTGTGTAAACCCATCTATGGTGAATACGCATTTGAAGGACAGTCTATCCTTTTCGGAAGAAGAATATCAAAAGGACATTGAAAAATACCCTCTTCATAGGTATGCTGAGCCAGAAGAAGTAGCGAATGCTGTAGTGTTTTTATTATCAGATGCTTCTTCATACATTACAGGTCATACATTACTGGTTGATGGAGGAAGATCTTTAAAATGATTTTTAATGAACGCAATCATCACAGGCAGCAATAGAGGCATTGGTAAGGCAATGGTGGAAACTTTTGCTGCGGCAGGTTACAATATTTGGGCTTGCGCGAGAAAGGCGACACCAGAACATGAAGCGTGGCTGACTGACACGGCCTCGCATAACGGAGTGTGGATTAAGCCAGTCTATTTCGAAATGTCTGATGCCGAAAGCGTGAATAATGGCATCAAACAGATTTTGGACGAGAGCGAAACCGTGGATGTGCTTGTGAATAATGCTGGGATATCTACCGTCGGGCTGCTGAGCATGTCAAAAGTTGACGACATACGCAAGTTGTTCGAGGTGAATTACTTCGCTATGTTGCAAATTATCCAGAAAGTCGCAAAAAAGATGGCGCGACAGAAAAAAGGTGCCATTATCAACATGGGTTCCATAGCTGGCATTGAGCCTCAGCCTGGAAAAATCGCCTACGGTAGCAGCAAGGCCGCTGTGATGATGATGACCAAATGTCTGGCTAAAGAATTGGGACCAATGGGCATTAGGGTGAATTCCATTGCCCCAGGGCCTATTGAGACGGAGATGATTCATCAATACAACGATGAGATGCTTACCAAGTTGGCATCTGAATCGGCTTTGAGAAGGCTTGGCAAGAGAGAGGAAATAGCGCAGGTGGCATTGTTCTTGGCTTCGGAACAGGCATCATATATTAATGGAGAAATCATAAAAGTGGACGGAGGTCGCTGATGAACAGAAAAAGACTCAACGAAGAGGAAATCAAAACGATGTGCAAGCGGATGAGGCTTCATGCCATGGACATGGCCCTCGCCGCTGGCAATAGAGGTGCGCATGTCAGTGGTAGCCTTTCGTGCATTGAGATATACGCCGTGCTATACGGAATGATACTGAATTATGATATCGACAATCCGTTATGGAATGACAGGGATCGTTTCATTGCGGGAAAGGAACATGCCCGTTTGGCGGAGTTTCCAGCCAGAGCTGAGATGGGGTTTTATCCCATTGACATGTTGAATTCATTTGAGGAGAACGACGGCTTTTTGGTCGGTCATCAATTGAATAGGGAAATCGGCAACGAATACGGTTCAATGAGTTTGGGCATGGAGATGTCGTTCGTGGTTGGGAAAGCTATCATTGCCAAGCAGACTCAACAGAAATATCATGTCTATTGTCTGTTGGGCGATGCCGAATGCGAGGAAGGCTCCGTTTGGGAATCCTTTATCTCGGCAGCGCATTACAAACTTGATAACCTGACTGTCATCATCGACCGTAACTACATGTCGGTTGATGGCAATACCGAAGAACTCATGGCCCAACTCGATATGCAGAAGAAAATGGAAGCTTTCGGCTGGGAATCGGTGACCATTGACGGCCATGATATTCATCAGCTTATCGAAGCCTTGTCGCACAAACCGCAGGGCAGACCATACGCCATCATTGCCAAGACTGTCAAAGGCAAAGGCGTTTCATTCATTGAAAACAACAAGTCATGGCATCAGTCGGTACTGAATGAGAACCAGTACCACCAAGCTGTGGAAGAAATACAGAAAGGATAAGACATGGCCATTAATCCCGCATTGATAAAAGCATACGCCAAATTAGGGCAGAAAGGTGCCGCAGCCGGCATCGGAATGATGGAACTGGCCAAGAGAGATCCAGATATGAGGGTGGTGGTGGCCGACAGCGTGGCTATCGCCAGTCTTGACCGTTTCTATACGAATTATCCTGATAGGGTCATCAACGCAGGTATTTCCGAACAGAGCATGGTTGGCATTGCTGCAGGTCTTTCCTCCGAGGACGGACGTGCCGTTTATGCCTGTACCTACGCTGAGTTTGTGGTGACAAGAGCTTTGGAATTTGTGCGCCACAACCTTGCTTACCATAATTTCAATGTGAAGTTGGTCGGCAATTCGGCAGGTTTTGCCATGGAAACGCTTTCCATATCTCATTGGGCTACAGAGGATATTGCTTTCACTAGAGCCTTGCCGAACATGACCATATTTTCTGCAGCCGATAGCCTCGAAGCCATCAAGTGTGTTATTGCCGCCCATGAGGTCAAAGGCCCTGTTTATGTACGTCTTTCAGGCTTGCTTAACTGCCCCATTGTATATGAAACGGACTTCGATTTCCAAATTGGCAAAGCAAACACGCTGCGCGAGGGTGAAGACGTCACCGTCTTCGCAACAGGCATGATGGTGCGCGAGGCTTTGGATGCCTCAGAATTGCTTTCGGCTCATGGCATCAACTGTACGGTGGTAGATATGCATACCATCAAGCCGATGGACACTGAATGTCTTGACCAGGCAATAAAGGCTTCCAAACTGATTGTTTCAGTTGAAGAGCATAGCATTATTGGCGGATTGGGCGGTGCAATAGCGGAGTATTTGTCGGATAAGACAAGTGCACCTCGTTTGGTCAGAATCGGCGTGAACGACTTTTTCTGCAAGCTGGGTGATTTGCGTTACTGCTGGGAACAGCATGGACTGACAGCACCACAGATAGCAGAAAGAATAAAAAATGAAATCAACAAATAAACAAACATACAGATATGACAAACCTTGAAAAATACAAGAACGCCTTTGTGGAAGGCCTCGAAATTCCAATGGAGGAAGTTGAAAATGCAACCATGGATACCGTTGACAAATGGGATTCCATTGGTCAGATGAGTTTGATTGCCGTCATCGAAGACGCCTTCGGTTTCGAGTTTGAGCCGGACGAAGTAATGGCTTTCAACTCCTATACCGCAGGTCTTGACATTCTGAAGAACCACAACATCGAACTCTGATGCTTTTCGACATCGAACAAAAACCGGCATCCGCCTTGGCTGCCATTGATGACGGAGGAGGCCAACTCACTTACGGAGAAATGTTGGCTTTGCGCAAGGAATTGGCTTCACACTTGCCTGAACGCGAATTGGTGTTTTGCTTGTGTGAGAACAAAGTGGGTTCTCTGGCAGGCTTTGTGGCATTGTACGACAACAAGGACGTGTGCCTTTTAATCAATGCTGCTATTGATCGCGGACTGCTCGATAATCTGCATGAGACCTACCATCCATCCTATTATTGGATGCCAGAGAGCAAAAACGCGGATTTCGGTTTCGAGGTCGTCCTGCATTACAAAGACTATATCCTCTGTAAAACGGGTGACAAAGCTCCTGAAATGCATCCCGAATTATCGCTGCTGATGACCACTTCAGGAACAACGGGAAGCCCTAAGTTGGTACGCCACAAATATGGAAATGTCGAGAGCAATGCCAAAAATGTAGCAAAAGCTTTTGGCTGGACCTCCGATGAGCGTGGTATCATAGATTTGCCCATGCAATATACCATGGGTCTCAATGTGATTTGTAGCCACCTCCATGCGGGTGCAACTGTCCTATTGGTGGCCGCCAATTTGATGAACCCCAAGTATTGGCAGTTCATCAAGGAACAGAAGGGAACCAATTTTACAGGTGTGCCTTTCAGCTATGAGATTTTGAACCGCCTGCGTTTCTTTAGGATGGATTTACCCTATCTTACAACCATGGCAGAGGGAGGAGGAAAACTCTCCGATACGTTGTTTGCTGCATTCGCCAACTATGCCGAAGAAAAGGGCAAGCGTTTCTTCGCCACTTTTGGGACGACGGAAACCACCGCACGCTTGGCGTTCCTTGCTCCTGAATGGGCCACCGCCCACATAGGTAGCATTGGCAAGGCCATACCAGAAGGCCATCTGTATTTGGTCGATGAGAATGGCAATGAAATCACCCAACCCGACACAGAAGGCGAACTTATCTATGAAGGGCCGAATGTCACTATGGGTTATGCCACAAGCATTGAAAACTTAACCCAAGGCGATGAGTTCTGTGGTGTATACCATACAGGCGACATCGCCAAGATGGATGAGGACGGATGTTTCTACATCGTGGGTCGCATGAAGCGTTTCCTGAAGCTTTTTGGTTTGCGTGTCAGCCTCGACCAAAGCGAAAGGATCATTTCAGAGCATTTCGGTATCGAATGTGCTTGCACAGGCGATGACTCAAAAATGAGAATTTACATTACCAAAGAAGAACTCAAGGACGAGGTGAAGAAGTTGATTTCGGAAAAGACAGGGCTAATTTCCACCTTGTTTGAGGTTAATTGTATTGAAGCCATTCCGAGATTTGAATCGGGAAAAATAAACTATAAGCAATTGAATTAAAAAAACATGGCATTTTTAAAGATTGAGAATGTGAACATCGCGGGCATTGCTGCCTGTGTGCCTCCCAAGATTGTGGAGAACAAGGACTCTGACCTGATTGAGGACAAGGAAGAACTCAGAAGATATATTGAAACGACAGGTGTTGAGCGCCGTTACATTGCCGAGGATGGCATCTGCTCTTCGGATTTGTGCATGGCTGCAGCGGAGAAGCTGATTGCAGAAGCCGGATGGAACAAGGAAGAGATAGAGTGCCTCATCATGGTAACCCAGACTCCCGACTATATCTTCCCGGCAACGGCATGTATTCTTCAACACCGCCTTGGCCTTTCCCAGAACTGCCTGAGTTTCGATATTACCATGAGTTGTCCTGGATGGATTTATGGGCTTTCTGTGATGTCGTCTATGATGAGTGCCAGTAAACTGAAGAAAGGATTGTTGTTAGTGGGGGAGACCTCAACCAAAGCCAAGTCGCCTTACGACCGCGTGAATTTGCTTGCTGGTGATGCTGGTACGGCCACTTTATTAGAGTTTAAGGAAGGAGCCAAACCATTGTTATTCAGCATGCACTCTGATGGAGGCAATTTCAAATCACTCATCATCCCTGATGGTGGTTATCGTAATCCAGTGACAATGGCGTCGTTCGAGTATCATTTATGCAAAGATGGAATACTCCGCAACCGTTTGAACGCCAATATGGAAGGCGAGGATATTCTCTCTTTTGCCATGCACACGGCACCCAAGTGTATTAAAGGATTGTTGGAGCATTTTGAAGTGCCAAAAGAGAGCATAGACTATTTTCTTATCCATCAGGCTAATAAAATGATTAATAAGCTGATACAGAAACGTTTAAAGGTGGATGACGAGCATTGCCCATACAACATTGCTGACTTCGGCAACACATCTTCGACAACTATCCCATTGATGATTGTAAACAAGTTGAAGGAAACCATCGGCGGCAAAAAAACTGTTGCCTGTGGCTTCGGAACGGGATTGGCTTGGGGTGCGATGTACTTTGAGCCTTTAACGGATTTAAAAGTAATAAATCTGGTGCATTATACGATGTAACTGATATAAACAAAAGACAAATTATGAAAGGAATCATTCTCGCCGGAGGCTCTGGCACAAGATTGTACCCTATCACAAAGGGTGTCAGCAAACAACTTCTCCCCATCTATGACAAGCCGATGGTATATTATCCTGTCAGCGCATTGATGTTGGCTGGAATCCGTGATATTCTCATTATCAGTACACCGTATGACCTCCCGGGCTTCAAACGTTTGCTTGGTGATGGCTCGGATTACGGTGTTCACTTTGAGTATGCAGAACAACCTTCACCAGATGGTCTGGCGCAAGCTTTTATCATCGGTGAGAAGTTCATCGGTAACGATAGCGCTTGCCTCGTGTTGGGCGACAACATTTTCTACGGTGCTGGCTTCACCAGTTTGCTACGCAATGCTGTGAAGGATGCCGAAGAGAACAAGAAAGCTACCGTGTTTGGCTATTGGGTTTCTGATCCAGAGCGTTATGGTGTGGCAGAATTCGACAAAAATGGCAACTGCCTCAGCATTGAGGAGAAACCGAAAGAGCCCAAGAGCAACTATGCTGTGGTGGGTCTCTATTTCTACCCCAACAAGGTGGTGAATGTGGCCAAGACCATTAAGCCTTCCGCCCGTGGCGAATTGGAGATTACCACTGTGAATCAGGAGTTCTTGAAGGATGGTGAGCTGAAAGTGCAGGTGTTTGGTCGTGGCTTTGCTTGGCTCGACACTGGCACGCACGACAGCCTCAGCGAAGCTTCCACTTTTGTTGAAGTGATTGAGAAACGCCAAGGCCTCAAGGTCGCTTGCTTAGAGGGTATTGCCTACCGTAACGGTTGGATTAGCGAAGAGAAGATGCGTGAATTAGCCAAGCCGATGCTGAAGAACCAGTACGGCCAGTACCTCCTCAAGGTTATCGACGAGATGAAAGAGGAAGTAAATAGCGGCACACTTTCACATCTTCAATAATAAGTTGATCATGTCAACAGTTAACGATGTTAAAATAATAGAACTTCCCAAGTTCCTCGATGCCCGTGGCAACCTTTCCTTTGCCGAGCAAAACAACCATATTCCTTTCGAGATTAAGCGTACTTATTGGATTTATGATGTTCCGGGTGGCGAGGCACGTGGTGGACACGCATTCAAGTGGAATCAGGAATTCATTGTGGCCTTGTCTGGGGCTTTTGATGTGGTTGTGGATGACGGTGAAAATAAAAAAACTTTCACCTTGAATCGCTCTTACTATGGTCTGTATGTCCCTGCTGGTCTATGGAGAGAGATAAATAACTTTTCCACTAACTCGTTGGCATTGGAGTTCGGCTCGGAACACTACTCGGAAGAGGACTATATCAGGGAATACGATGAGTACCTGCGCTATCGCGAGGAGAGCTCAAAAGTTCAAGAGTTCAAGAGTTCAAGAGTTCAAGAGTTCGAGCCCTTGAACCCCTTGAACCCTGTTCGAAAGTACAACGTCTTTGACTGCACGATGGTTGAATTAGACCGTCATCACAGCGACCGCAAGGGCAACCTATCGGTGGTTGAAAATGGTCAGACATTACCTTTTGATGTAAAGCGAGTTTACTATCTCTACGATGTGCCAGGTGGCGAGAACCGTGGCGCCCATGCCCACAAGGAATTGAGCCAACTCATTATCGCCGCATCGGGTTCGTTCACCGTAACGCTTAACGACGGCAAATGCAAACGCTCGTTCTTTCTCAACCGCCCATATCAAGGTCTGTATGTAAAACCAGGCATGTGGCGTGATTTAGAAGACTTTTCATCAGGTGCAGTCTGTATGGTACTGGCCTCGGATGTTTACTTGTCCTCTGACTATATTCGCGATTATAAGGAATTCATAAAATTCAGAAACGAATGAAACTTGACAAATTCACTGGCGAGGGTGTCCGTATCAGCCCCTTGGCCAAAATAGGAAATAATGTAAAGATTGGTGACCGTACTATCATCTACGACAATGTGGAGATAGGCGACAACACCATCATCTGCAACGATTGTGTGATAGGGGAACCCTTGAATGACTACTATTACGAAGGGGATTCATACATAAACCCCAAGACAGTAATAGGTGCTAATTCGCTAATTCGCAGCCACACCATTATTTATGCTGACAATGTGTTTGGCGAAGGTTTGCAAACTGGTCATCGGGTAACAATTCGTGAAAAAACTTGTATGGGTGTGCATTGCAGTGTCGGTACGTTGAGCGACATACAAGGTCACTCCACGTTTGGTGACTATGTCCGTATGCATAGCAATGTGCATATCGGTCACGAATCGAAGATTGGTAGTTATTGTTGGATTTATCCCTATACGGTATTCACCAACGACCCAACACCACCATCGGAGATTTGTTTAGGTCCAACGGTGGGTGACTATTCCATTGTGGCTACCCATTGCCTACTCCTGCCTGGTGTGAAAATTGGTCAGCATTGCTTGATTGGTGCTTGCAGCATGGTGTCAAAAGATGTGGCTGATTATACAGTAGCGGTGGGTTCACCAGCCAAACCAGTGAAAGACATTCGTGAGGTGAAAGACCGCGAAACAGGCGAAGCCCATTACCCTTGGCCATACCGCTTTGACAGGAATATGCCATGGAAAGGCATTGGTTATGAGAAATGGTTAAACGAGAAATAATACAGAAATAATGAAAATACCTTTTTTGAGTCTAAAAGACGTAACGGCTCTTCACGGAGCTGAAATCAACGAGGCCGTCACCCGGGTGGTGAACGGCGGCTGGTACCTACAAGGCAAAGAGAACGAAAAGTTCGAGGGGAACTATTCGAAGTTTATCGGCACCAAGCACACCATTGGTTGCGCCAACGGATTGGATGCCTTGATTTGGATTTTCCGCGCCTATATCGAGCTGGGCGTGATGCAGCCTGGCGACGAGGTGATTGTTCCAGCCAACACCTATATAGCCACCATCCTCTCCATCACGGAGAATGGCTTAAAGCCCATCTTGGTGGAGCCCAAGTTGAACACCTTGGAGATGGATGATGACCTTATTGAAAAGGCCATCACTCCAAAAACCAAGGCCATCTGCATTGTCCACCTCTATGGCCGCAATGCCTATACTGACAAGATTGGTGCCTTGTGCAAGAAGTATAACTTGAAACTGGTTGAAGACAATGCACAGGCGCATGGCTGTAAGCACACCGATGGTCGTACTACAGGTTCAATAGGCGATGCCGCTGGCCACTCATTCTACCCTGGTAAAAACCTCGGTGCTTTAGGTGATGGCGGTGCGGTAACTACCAGCGATGACGCTTTGGCCGAAGCAGTGCGCACATTGGCCAACTATGGCTCACAGAAGAAATATGTATTCAAATACACAGGTCGCAACAGCCGTTTGGACGAGATTCAGGCCGCTGTGCTGGATGTGAAGCTGAAATATCTGGTCGAGGACAATGCTCACCGCAAGCAGGTAGCCAACTTTTATTATGACCATATCAGCAATCCGCTGATTACCTTGCCCGACCGCTTGCCTGACGAGCAGAACGCCTGCCACCTGTTCCCAATATTGGTTGGTGAAGGGAAGCGCGATGCTCTGCACGACTATTTGGAGCTGAATGGTGTTGGCACCATGATACATTACCCTATTCCTCCACATAAGCAGGATTGTTATAAAATGTGGAATGGAATTAGTCTTCTAATAACAGAAAAGATTGCCAAAGAAGAATTAAGTTTGCCTATAGGTTCAGCAATCACAATAAAGGAGGTGGCCGAGGTGGTGAGCCTTATTAATGATTTCAAATAATTGTTTGAAAGTATAATTTCAGATAATAGGACAGAAATAGCATTACAGATGGAAGAAACAGACCAAACTATGACACAAACAGACCGTGGCAGGTATCGAAGTAGTTTTGGCGCTACGGTTTTGTTTTCTGGAGTGCAGATATTTCAGATACTGATTAGGATTATTAAGTCCAAGTTTGTTGCTCTCTATATAGGACCAGCAGGCATGGGGATTCACTCGTTATTACATTCCACTACAGATACAATATCGACTGTAACGAATTTAGGATTGAATACCAGTAGTGTTAAAATCATTGCCGCAGCTCATCGTGATGGAAATCGGGAACAGATAAACAAAAATGTCACAGTACAACGACGACTGATTTGGATTACAGGTTTTATTGGACTGTTGGTTTGTGCAACGCTAGCACCTGTTTGGAGTCGGATTTCATTTGGTGACAATACACATATATGGTCGTTTGTTTTTGTTTCAGCAATTGTTTTGCTTGACCAGTTGAATAAGGGAGAGTTGGCTTTGTTGCAGGGTATGCGTCAGAAGAAAAAGCTTGCACGAGCTAATATAATAGGTCAAACGCTGAACGCTCTTATTACCATACCGCTTTACTATTTTTTCGGAATTAAGGCTATTGTTGCTGCTATAGTATTAGGATCTTTTATCTCATTGTCGGTTTCATCGATGTTCTCGCGTAAGTTAGGCGTTGATTCGATTCAAATATCATGGCGTGAGACTTTCAACATAGGGAAAGAAATGATTAATCTGGGCTTTTTCTTGAGCCTTCAACATGCAATGCATACGATTGTTTTATGGGTAATTCGAAATTATGTAAGTAGTGTCGGAGGTCTGGAGGAAGTTGGCCTTTATAGCGCAGGGACATCTATTGTTCATGTTTATATTGGGCTTGTTTTTTCTGCTGTTCTTACGGATTATTTTCCACGTTTGGCTGCCACCAAAACTAATGAAGAAATGACTCTTGCAGTTAGAACTCAGGCTGAGTTGACCATTCTTCTTCTTTCTCCTTTGGTTGTTGCGTTTCTTCTCTGTTGCAAACCAGTTATTATACTCCTTTATAGTGACAAGTTCTTGCCCATTGAGCATATGATGTATTGGGCGGTCGGTGCTGTTTTGCTTCAAGCAGTGGGATGGGCAATGTCACACACTTTGTTGGCCAAAGCTAAACCTTCTTATTTCTTTTTTAATGAACTTGTTGCAACAGTTTGGGGTTTGCCTATTAAACTATTATGTTATAAGAATTGGGGATTGACAGGGTTTGGTATGGCAACTATGATTTGCCACGGTATTTATTTAATTCAGGTACTAATAGTGACACGGAAATTGTTTGGACTGTCATACGAGTTTTCTCTTTGGAAATTGTTTATCTTGTTGCATATTCCAGTTCTAGCCACTATTCTGTTGAAAATTGCCCTTCCAGAAACATTGAGTTTCATTTGCGGTGGTATTGTGTTATTTATTTTGATATTATTTGTTTTGTATAAATTGGATCAAAAGTTGGATATAAAATCAGTTATAAAAAATAAAATAAGAAAATAATCAGTATTTTTTCGTATGAATCCTTTAGTAACTGTAGCTATTGCAACTTATAATTCTTCAAAGTTCATCATAGAGACTTTAGAGAGTGTTAAAGCTCAGACATATGATAACATAGAATTAATTATTTCTGATGATTGCTCAACAGACGATACGGTTGAAGTCTGTCGAAAATGGCTTGAGGGAAACCATCACAGATTTAATAGAGTTGAACTGATTACTTCTAATAAAAACACAGGAGTTTCTGCCAATTGCAATAGAAGTAATTTTTCCGCCAAAGGAGAATGGATCAAAGGTCTAGGGGGGGATGACAAGTTGTTTCCTAACAGCATTGAAAACTATGTCAATTATATCAAGAAACATCCTCAAGTAAGAGTTGTTTTTGGAATAAGGAGGGAATTTGGAAACCATGTTGAAAAAGAGATAGAGAAAAATAATAAAGCACGTTTAAAAGCATTATCGTTTTGGAAATTGCCAACAGCTGAAGAACAATTTTGGGATTTGATTGTTCGAAGTCCAGCTGTTCATTCTTGCACATCATTTATTCATAGAGATACATTTTTAAAAGTCGGTGGTTATGATGAGTCAATACCAATGTGTGAAGATATTCCATTTTGGATAAAGTTGACAAAATTTGGTTATAGGTTGGATATGATGCCGATAGAAACAGTTCACTATAGAATACATTCTGAAAGTATTGTGCATACTAAAACAAAAAAAGGTCGTAATTTAAGGTTTAGGAAGATTCTATTTGAAGTATATTCTAAGTACAGATATCCGATTTTAAGGACCATTGATTCTATTTATGCGCAAGCGATGTTCTATTATTATAAGAGAGAGGCTTCTGAAAATTTCAAAAAGCTTTATTATTCTTTTGTTTTTGGAACAATAAAAGTATTGTTATTTCGATTTAAAAAGCCACATATTCGAAGAGCCAAGTACATAGAGAGAATTGATTCACCACAACTCTTGTCGATTCATATTGATCAAGGTTTTGTCAGATAATGTTTTTGATATGGTAACCCCAAAAAACAACACATTACTTGTTTGGATTTATGCGATAATCCTAATAATTTCTGTGCCTCCGTTCTATTTTTGGAACATGGTTCCTGTTCTCATTTTTATAAAAGTATTGGCATTGCTTTTATTTGGATTATGGGAATTACCTAAAACAGGTTTAAGACGTTGGGCTGTGTTTCTTCTTTTTGTTTTCTATTTCTACGTGTCTAGACATCCATATTTATCATTTAATTCAATAGGAGTTTTATGGAGGTTATGTAGGATAACATTACTCTGTACTATCTTTTGTATTGGCTCTAAAAATATTTTTAATATTTATAAAAAATTCGTTATCATTTATGCAATAATAATGATTCCTTCTTTGATTGAGTATTTTTTGGTTTGTTGGTTCCATATACCTTTGAGTTATTCAATAATACTTCCTTTAAATGAAATAAAAAAATATACATATCGAGCTTACAATTTTATGGTGGTTGTTGGTATGTGGGACTATTATCGTTTTTGTGGTTATTTTGATGAGCCTGGGGTAATAGGAACAATTTCTGGTGTTTTATTAGCATTAAATAGATTCAATATGAAGGATTGGAAAAGTTGGCCAATCTTGATAAGTGGTATAGTATCGTTTTCTTTGTTTTTTTATGTGTTCATTGCTTTATATCTTCTGCTGTTTGGCAAAACAAGAACCAAAATTATTGTAGGTTTTTCTGTTTTTGTCGTATTAATGCTTACGGCGACTTCCGATACTATGTTTAACGAATTAATATTAGAACGATTAAAAATAGATTCAGGCAAATGGATCGGTGATAATAGGACGAAGTCTGTTTTTGATGATTTTTATGTGGGATTTATTCATTCAGATAAGTTTTGGTTTGGATATGGTGATCAGTTTTGTTCGCTTGTCGCTGATTCTGGAGGAGCATCATACAAACACATTATTGTTGATTACGGGATAATAATGTCTTCTGTTTTTTTTCTTGCTTTCTTTTTGTATTATACGTCATATAGATTAAAAGTTAAGAATTTACTTTTTTCAATAATGATTTTTCTGACAGTTTTGTTCCAGCGTCCTATGGTTTTATCTATTGTTTATCTTTTTCTATTAGTTTCACCTCCTGCTGTATTTAAACACAACGAGGATGATAGGAGTGATGGTTACCCCCTTTTATCTTAAATGTTTATTAAGAGATAGTGCTAAGTTTGTGTATCACAACTCAAAATTATTGCATAAATTAAGAACTATCAAATCGAAATAAAAACCAATAATCCAAACGGTATTACAATGAATGGCTTGGTTGATATACTCTATCTTTTGCGAGACAAGGACTTGTCTTTTCAGAAAAAAATCGAGCAAAAGGTTAAAATTTGGGCAGGAGAGAGAAATGTTAGGGCTAGGATGAGTGGAAAAGTTGAGTTGACAAGGGAACAGAAGAAAGAAGTGGATAGATTATGGGGTAGATACAAAAAAATCAGTTACTATTCCCATGCATTTTATTTGGAGAAGACAGGAACTTTTAACCCATATTATGTGCCAAACTACATTAATAGGGCAATAATAGACCCCTTTTTCAATGATTGGAGTATGGCTCGATATTTGGATAACAAATGTTATTATCCACGCATGTTCCCGGGGGTCAGGATGCCAGAAATTGTGGCAATGAAGGTGAATGGGTTTTGGTGTGATGCTGAATCCAATTTGTTTGGTGAACAAGAGGCCAAGAATAGGATAATGAATGCGGGCTGCTGTTTCATTAAAGCCGCAACTGAAGCCTTCGGAGGCAAAGGGGTGTTCTATTTTGACCCCCAAGATATGGGAATAACAGGGTTGGAGAACTTGCTAACGAAACTGCGTTCAGACATTGTGATTCAGAAAGAAATAAAACAAAGCCAGATAATAAGCAAGTTGAATGACAGCAGCCTCAATACATTACGTCTTACCTCTTTGTTACGCAAAGACGGGACAGTGAAAATTTATGGTGCCATGTTGCGTATGGGTTCAGCCGGGGCAAAAGTGGATAATGGAGGTAGCGGAGGCATAATGGCACAGGTAGGTGATGACGGAAGACTTGCGAAGATTGCATACAATGAAGAGGGAGTCACATTCGAAAAACACCCCACTTCACAAGTGCGATTTGAAGATATTATAATTCCAAATTACCAAGAAGCGAGGGATATTATCTATAAGTTACATCCGATGGTGCCTCATTTCCGACTTGTAGCGTGGGATATTGGGTTCACTCAAGACGATAGACCATTTCTTCTTGAGGCAAATCTTAATGGAGGCGGCATTAATGGTATGCAACTCACCAATGGCCCTTTGTTTAAGGAGGATACAGAGGAAATCTTGGATGAGGTGTTTGGGAAATAGTTGGATAGGATTTCTTGGACGGATTGTTGGCATGACAGCTATTCCAGGCAATTGCATGGCGGCAGGAAATCCAGCAAAAGTGATTCGAGCGGGAGTAAAGTGTGGAAAGTATGGCGTCATATTAGACGCTGATAACAAAATAAAAGGATAATAAAATGATAAAACTTTTCAAACGACTTGGTGACAAGTTCTACATGTTGTTCCGTGTTTATTATTATTGGTCTGTTGTGCTGAAACAATGGTTCAGCGGTAAGTACATGCGTCATCTTTTCTTGCCTTTTGTTGGTTTTGAACCGAACAAGGGGGTTCTTTATCCTGAAATGACCCGTGCAAACAGAAAAGACTATGTGTCGGACTATTTCCGTTGGGTCACTTCATACAAAATCAACAATCCTTACAAGTACTTTTTCATGGACAAACTCAATTTCTTCTTTTTCATCAAGTCGTTTTCCGACAAAGTTTGTCCTGTCCTTGGCTACTATTCCAAAGAAGGTTCTTATACAGAAATAATGCATCCAGAAGCCATTCCTTTTTCTTTCGATAAGATTATCTACAAACCCAATAAAGGCACAAAGGGGGGGGGGATAGAAATAGCCCCAAGACATGATTCTTCGGGTAAAAAATATCGGGATTACATCGCTTGTCCGTTCCTTGTACAAGACAATTACGCATCAAAAATTTTTCCTGACGCGCTTAATACGATTCGTGTATTTACGGGTATCCTTGACCGCAAAGCTGTTTGTATTTGTGCAGTTCATCGTTTTGGAAGAAAAGGGGTAAAAGGTGTTGATAATTTTAGCCAAGGCGGAATTTCGGCTTTGATAAACTTGCAGGATGGTAAGATGGTAAAGGCTTGTTATTTCAATGGAAAAGAGCGTGTTTCTGTGGACACGCATCCAGATACAGGATCTCCTATTGTTGGTGTGACCGTGGAAGGGTGGAGAGAAATGCTTGCCGAAATCCTTGAACTGCAACAGAGAATCGCTTTTATCAGATATTTGGCTTGGGATATTGCCATGGTTAACGGATCATACTCAATCATAGAAGCAAACCATGTTTCCGATGTGGATTTGTATCAGTGCCACGGCCCAATTATGACCGATGCAAACCAGAAACGCTTTTTCTCTCAATATAAATAAAATGAACATTACATTTGTTGGTGATATTTGCCTTGGAAGATATGTGAGAGAAAAGTTCGAAGACTCGGCATATCAGTTGGTGACGCAAGACTTGGTGAATAGGCTTGTTTCTCAAAAAGGAAAAGTGATAGCAAATCTTGAATCACCAGTGGCTGATGATATCCTTTCCGATGGACTCCGCTTTTCGGGCACTTCTGTCATGCTATCGCAATTCAAATGGGTGAATTGTTTCTCTTTAGCCAATAATCATATAAATGACTTTGGTGAAAGAGGCATGGCAGCCACAGTTCAGAGTCTTAAAGAAGTAGGATTAGATTATAATGGACTATATGAAAGCGAATATACCCCATATTTGATAGAAGATGGTGAGAACAAGATAGCTGTTATTACATGTTCATATGGCGTTAATCGAAAGATTGATTCCAGTTGCCGTTACAAACTGTTAAATACAAGGGAAGATGTGTTATATACCGTGATAAACAAATACAAACAGTTGGGATATTTTGTTATTGTATATGCACACATGGGATTTATGTTTTGCCGATTTCCCAGCCCCAAAGGTAGGGAAATCATCAAAAACATGATAGACAGTGGTTGCGGTTGTGTAATAGTGTCCCATCCCCATTGTATTGGTGGAATGTATAAGTATAAAGACATCCCTGTATTTTACAGTCTTGGAGATTTCTTGATGGATGGTGAATCATTCCGGCGCAGACAATCTTGTGCTGTCAAGTTGAATATTGAAAAAGAATAAGATTAAAGGTTGGGATTTGATTCCGACAGTTACTGGAACTGATTTGCAAACCTCAATCCCAAATCATCGACAGGAAAGACAAATTAAAAGAAGCGTTGAAAGGACATCCGATTCTATGACAACGCAAAAGGATGATTATGGGAAATTCTATAAGTATCAATACAAGAAGGACGTACTCAGACATTCGTTCAGTACAATTGGTTTTGTTGTCAAGACAAAAGGTGTTATGGGTTTTCTGAAAACTCTGTCGTTGAGAAAAAACGATGTTCACAGCATGATGAAGAGAGCAAAAACCGACAAACCTGGCACTAGAAATGGAAAATAAACTCGAAATACAAGTCGTTCCCTATTCTCCCCAATGGCATACAAGGCTATTGGATTACATGAAAAAGGTCTATCCTCACAGAAATGTGAAGTATTTTGATTGGTGGTTGTCGAACATTGATTCTGGTGATGAGAGAGACTGGCGAAAATGCATTATTGTCATCGAAGATAATGAGATTATTGGTTGTACGACGGCTATTCCTACTGAAATCATAAACGAGAAAACAAGGGACAGGATCTATTCCAGAGGGAATACCATCATTTCGCAGGAAAAACGGGGAAAAGGCATTAGCAAGTTGTTATATGAGATGGTGAATTCATACAATAACTGGTTGTCTGTCGGAATAACCGATATTGCTTGGGCAATCCAACCAAAATATGTAAAAAGCTTCACACCTATTCGACCTGTACGGATATATATCACAACCAATATCAAGGTTTTGGGTCAATTGATCAAGAGACTATTTAATCCCGAAGGAAAGGAAGAGAAGAGTTTCGTTATGCCGGAACAGATTAAATTAAAAAACAACGTGGTTTTTGTCAAAATAAATGATGTCAGACAGATAGTGGTCCCAAAAAATGCTCATTGGACCAGTGACAGAGTGGAACTAATAAGGGACAAGGACTATTTCAATAATCGTTTTTTCGGTATCTATTGTGCCAATAAATATGGTGTGTATAGATACGAAAAAAATGACAAATTAGAGGGGTATATAGTGTTGAGGAAGATGCATTACGCGAGTCTTGATATGGTTTCAGTGGTGGATTATCGCTTCATGGATAGAAAAGACGAAAGGCTTGCTTTTGCCGCTGCCAACAAGTTGGCGAGAAAGAATCATATTGGATTTGTGTTTGGAATGACTTCTCGAAACTATAGCGTTTTTGGTACTCCTGTCTTGATTAGAGCCCGTAAGACATTGAATTGTGCCGTGGGAACCAAAGAGATAGATTTCAGCGACATGCTGGTCACCTCAGCTGATTCCGATTTGGATTTTGTATATTATAATTGAGTACAGTCTAAAATGAGAATACTTATTGCAGGCGGTGGGCTACAAGGGCTTTCTTGTGGTGATTCGTTGGGAAGAGAACACGAGACGAGTATTGTGGCAGCTGACTTGATGGTGCGCAAAAGCCGACACTTCAAGCATGTTTACAATGATGTGCGAAGTACGGATGATTCTTTGTTCGAATTGTTGGAACAGGAGCACTTTGATGTGTTAATTCCTGTTACTGACATGTCCACACCATTTATAAGTAAAGACAAAAATCACATCGAGCAAAAATATGGTACTAAATGTGGCGTTCCTGATTATGAGTTGGTGTATCAGGTGGAGGACAAGTCCCGTTTCATGCGTTTTTGCGAAGAAAATGACATACCGCATCCTAAGACATTGGCAATAGAAGTGTCGAATATCTCGGAAGTGGCAAAAACAATAGGTTTTCCAGCACTTATCAAACCAGATTATTCTGTGGGGGCAAGGGGGATAACCAAAGTCAACAATAAAGAAGAATTGAAAAGACTTCTTCCTGATGTTATTCAGAAATACGGGAGTTGCACGCTTCAGGAATTCATAGATAATCGGGAGTATTATTTTAATGTTATGCTATATCGCGACAGACAGGGCGTTTTTGTCGCACATACGATATCAAAGATTGTGAGAATGTATCCCATTGGTGCGGGAAGCAGTTCCTGTTGCATTACGATAGAGGATGACGATTTGCTGAGGATTTGTGAGGATTGTCTTGACAAATTAGGGTGGGTTGGCATGGCCGACTTTGATGTGCTGCAAAGAACAGACAATGGCGAGTACAAGATTATCGAGATAAATCCGCGTGTACCGGCCAGTTTGCGGGCAGCGGCTGTTTCAGGTGTGAATTTCCCGCAGATTATTGCATACGATACTTTGGGGAAGGAAATACCCAGATTTACTTATAAACCAGGCAAAGTGCTCCGATATCTTGGGATAGACATTATGTGGTTGCTTAAATCCCCACGAAGATTCAGCACAAAACCTTGTTGGCTGCATTTTTTCGGACAAAACATTTTCTATCAGGATATTTACGGGAACGATTTGTCGACATGGTGGACTTGGTTAGTAGAAGGTATCGGAAAAATAGGAAATAGAAATAAAAGAATGAGATAATGAACATTATTACATTTGATATTGAGGAGTGGTATTTGGAGAAAACCTTCTACGGAGGCCGCGAGTTCAAATACCGTCAGTTTGATGAAATGTTTCACAAACTATTGGACGAGCTTGACAAGCAGGGCATAAAAGCTACTTTTTTCTGTGTGGGCAAATTGGCGTTGGAGTTTCCCGAGGTGGTCAAGACGATTGCAGCACGCGGACACGAAGTGGGATGCCATAGCAACGAGCATACATGGCTTGACAAGATGGACGAAATGGTTTTGCGTAGCGATACCTCAGAAGCCATCAAGGCACTTGAGGATGTGTCAGGACAGAAAGTGGTGAGTTATCGTGCCCCAGCATTCTCCATTACTGAGAAAAACAAATGGGCATTTGGTATCCTGTCGGAATGTGGCATAGAGAACGATTCTTCTGTTTTTCCCGCCCCAAGAGACTTTGGAGGATACCCGACTTTTCCTCAAGACACTCCTTGCAGGATTAATTATCAGGGGGCAATAATAAATGAGTTTCCTATACCTCAAATATCCTTGTTCGGAAAACAACTTGCTTTCTCGGGGGGCGGATATTTCAGATTGTTGCCTTATTCTTATGTCCGCCAGCAGATGCAAAAGCGTGACTATAACATCTGTTATTTTCATCTTAAAGATCTGATAAAAGAAAAAATAGGAATGCTTAGCAAGGCGCAGTATGAAGAATATTTCAAAGAACCGGGAACATTGTATAATCGATGGTCTCGCTACTTGAAGGATAACCTTAGTGGCGGTGATGCGTATATAAAGTTATCAAAGTTGATTTCTAAACTAAGCTTTGTTAGTATATTGGAAGCGGAGAAGACCGTGCAATGGGATGTAATGAACAAGATTCAATTGTAACAAAACCTTAACTTTAAAAAATGAAGGATAGAGTTGTTTCATATCAAGGTGATGAATATGGTTGTAGAGATATACACAATAATATGTTGCCTGTCTTTGACATGCTTAATTCTCATTGTGAGCACTACGGCATAACATATTCTTTGGCGTTTGGATCCATGCTTGGCTGCGTAAGAAGTCATGGCTTTATCCCGTGGGACGACGATGTTGACATCGTATTGAAAAGAGAGGATTATGATAGGTTTATCGAAAGTTTTGAAAGCAAAGACACAGAACTTTCAAAGTTCTGCCACATTGAAAGTCCGCGTTTCCTTACAAAAGTGGTATTTAACTCCCCCGAATATTCCTCAACATCCATTGATGTTTTTGCTGTCGATAGAGTACCAAATAACAGGTTTTATGAAAGAACGAAATTGGTTGCAATAAAAGTATTTAGGGATGTGATAATCGGAAGAAGTGTGCCCAAAAACACTGCATATCGGATTTCGATTAAAGTTCTTTCCTATTTGATTTCTTTTCCTTTCAGTTTGCAGTGGTTAAGGAAAAAATATTCTAAAGCGTGCGCTTGTTGGAAAGAAATGCCCTCCAACAGATACTGTTGTTATTCAACCACTTCAGCCTCATACGGAAAATACCATTCGATAGACGAATTCGATGGTGTGGAGTTCATGGATTTCGAGGACATTAAAATGCCAGTAATGACAGGTTATCATAGTTATTTGGTTCGTGAATTTGGAGAGGACTATATGACACTACCAAAGATCGAAGATAGACATCCGATACATAATACTCAACGATCATGAAAACAATAGTAACATTTGGCGTATATGATATGCTTCATATCGGGCATATCCTGCTTTTTAAGAGAGCGAAAGAATTAGGCGATAAACTAATTGTAGCTGTTCAGGATGGAGATTTCATTCTGAAATATAAGCCCGGAACCAAAATGGTTTATTCCACGGAGGAACGCTGTTATATGGTTAGCACCATTAAATATGTGGATGAGGTCGTGGTTTACAAGGATGTTGACAAAGACATTCAACATATTGATTTTGATGTCTTCGCCAAAGGTCCTGACCAATTGCATGAAGGGTTTCAGCGGGCAATGAAATGGTGCAATGACAATGGAAAAGAAGTGGTTGTGCTACCACGAACAGAAGGTATTTCATCTACCCAATTGAGAGCTTTTACAGTAAACAAAAATGACATTTGATATGGAAGAAGAAATCGTTTATATGGAGAAACCTGAATGGATTTCTTGGGAACAGATTAGAGAATGTATCTATAAAGGGCATGAGTCCAATAGAGACAAAGGGGTTGTAATGATTAATGCCTTGATGAGTGCAGATGATATAAAAATACACGTTGGGAATGGACATTGTTTTGTGGCACTTAAAGGCAACGAAGTAGTAGGCACTTTTTCATTAAAATTTTTGAATTTGAGAAAATGGTGGGTTAGAGGAAAGGTTGCATATCCATGTTTGGATGGAATATTACCAGAATATAAAGGGAGCGATGTGTATTTTGGACTTAATGATTTGAGGATGAAATGTATTGAAGAGTCGGGGGTTAGAATAATACAGAATAACACATCGGAACATAATATGCTAATTAGAAAACTGGCAAAGAAGAAAGGTTTTAAAGCTGTTATGTACACTCCTTCTGGAAAAGGTGCCGATTATTATTCGGTAATACACGTGAAATGGTTGGACGGATGTCCTTATAGTGACAAGTTCATTGATTTTATGTTCAATTTATCAAAATTCATTGTTCCTATTATTTGGAGGCCGGATTTCAGTTTCAGGTTTTGGTTTAAAAAGAAGTCAAAATGACAAAGAAAAAAACATGGTTGTTTTTTTCTGTTATTGCTTTGTTTGCTTTAAGTAGTGCTTGTTCAATTATTGAAAGAAGTAAAGCAAAAAGGGATAAGTTTACGCTTGCAACCTGGAATATCGGACATTATTCAAATGGAGTGAAACCTTATACATTGATTGATATCACTAATGATAGTCAAATCCTAAACAGGTATAATGAGTTTTTATATCAAACGATTGCACCTGATGTTATTGCCATCAATGAATATAGTAGAGAGTATTATATGGACAAAGAAGGAGCGTATCATTTGTCATCAGAGGAATTGTTTGGTGGTTTCAGATGGAAAATAGAAGGGCCTCAGGAATGGGGGATTTGCAATGCGTTGTTTTCGAATATCCGAGTGAAAAACAAATTGGAAGAAGAAAAACACTTTGCTTATTCCCAAAGTCAGAAAGAATTGACGACCGACACAAGGGTTAGTGGAAGAGAAAACTATTATCTTGAATCGGAAATTATTTGGAGAGGAAAAACTATCAAAATTGTATGTGTGCATTTGCTGTTTTCCCGAAAAGCCAGATACATTTACCAACAAGCTCATATAAAAGAAATAATAAAAAAATACAGCAAATACAAGAGAGTGGTAATCCTTGGTGATTGGAATACGGATGACTACTCTTTGTTGAAGGAAGCAGGATTCACTTTAGCCAATAACGGGGAGTTTGTTACCTTTCCAAGCAAACAAACCCCTTTGGACAATATCGCCGTGAAAGGATTGAGAATAAGCGATGTAAAGGCCATCCAAACCGATTTGAGCGATCATTACCCATTAGTTTGCCAAATCTCATTAGAATGATATACAAGAATTTTTTAAAGCGTTTTTTAGATTTTATCATTTCGTTTATAGCATTGGTGTGTATATCACCGCTGTTGCTGATTGTAACTGTATGGTTGCAATTTGCCAACAAAGGTGCAGGTGCATTTTTTCTGCAAGAGCGGCCTGGTAAGAATGAGAAGATTTTCAAAGTCATCAAATTTAAGACGATGACGGACGAGAGGGATGAAAACGGGAATCTGTTACCCGATGAGGTTCGTCTTACCAAGGTTGGTAAATTTGTGCGCAGCACTTCTATTGACGAATTACCGCAATTGATAAATGTGTTTAAGGGGGACATGGCTCTTATTGGCCCAAGGCCGTTGTTGCCTCAGTATCTTCCTCTATATTCTCCAGAGCAGCGTCGTCGGCATGAGGTTCGTCCAGGAATCAGCGGGTGGGCGCAGTGTCATGGGAGAAATGCCATCAGTTGGACGGAAAGGTTTAAGCTTGATGTGTGGTATGTGGATCACTGCACATTATGGACTGATATTCAAGTGATTTGGATTACAGTAATAAAAGTTTTAAAACGTGCCGACATTTCAGAAGAAGGTCAAGCTACAATGGAAGGCTTTAATGGAAATAATTAACAAAGAATTAGTGAATAATAATATAATATGCAAAAAAGTGTAATTGAATATTTGGAAAAGACGGTAAAGACTTTCCCAAACAAAGACGCAGTGCAAGATGCTGAAATGAAAATCACTTTTGGTGAATTGTGGACAAATGCCAGCAAACTTGCTTTGGCGATTGATTGTCTTGTGTTAAGAAATGCGCCTGTTGGAGTTTATATACCTAAAGGATGTAAAATGGTGGAATCGTTTGCCGCCATTAATATGAGCGGGAACTTTTATGTGCCGCTTGATACCAAGTCTCCTGATACCAGAGTTACATCTATTATTACAACACTTGATGCCAAATGCGTGATTACTGATCAAACACATTTCACACAGCTCAAATCTTTTTATAATGGTGAGATTATTGTGATAGAAGATGTTCTATCCAAGACGTGTGATGGGATTAATTGGGAGGAATCATTGCGATACCAGATTGATACAGATCCTGTTTACAGCATTTTTACAAGTGGTTCTACTGGAACACCAAAAGGAGTTGTCATAGCTCATCGTGGAGTGATTGACTATATTGATTGGGCGGTGGACACTTTCCATATCGACCATACATCCATTATTGGTAATCAAGCTCCGTTTTATTTCGACAATTCCACACTTGATATTTATCTCATGTATGCCACTGGTGCTACACTAAATATCATTCCGGAGAGTTGTTTTGCATTTCCCGCCAAATTGATAGATTATCTTAACGAGTATCAAATCAATTTTGTGTTTTGGGTGCCATTTGTTTTGGTCAATGTTGCCAATATGAATATTCTTGATAGCAAGAAGCCTGAGTTTTTACGTGATATTTTCTTTGCAGGTGAGGTGATGCCTAATAAGCATCTAAACTATTGGAGAAAACATTTGCCGAACAGCCGATATGTTAATCTTTATGGTCCAACAGAGATCACTGTTGATTGTACTTTTTATGAAGTTAACAGGTCTTTCTCAGACGACGAGCCATTGCCAATTGGTATTCCATGTCGTAATAGCGATGTGATGATTCTTGTTGACCGTCAACGAAGAGCGGCAAAAGGTGAGCAGGGAGAATTGTGTGTGAGAGGTTCTTCTTTGGCATTGGGATACTACAATAACCCGGAAAAAACAGCTTCTGCATTTATTCAAAATCCATTACAAAATCATTTTCCAGAGACCATTTATTGTACAGGAGATATGGTGTACGAAAATGATTATGGTGAAATCATGTATGTTGGGCGTGCCGATGCGCAAATCAAACACAATGGTTATCGCATTGAATTAGGCGAGATCGAGACTGCTATACTTGGTACTGAAATGGTAGATAACTGCTGCGTGGTATATGACTTTAAAAACAAGAAAATAGTTCTCTATTATCAAAGCGCAACAGATCTTAATATGGCAGATTTTAGAAAGGCAATCTCAACCAAAATACCGCGTTATATGATTCCTTCGGAGTATCATCGTGAGGTCATGTTACGTCAAAATAGTAGTGGAAAAATAGATAGGGCTTATTATAACAAGCAGGTTTGGTGATATATGATTTGAAATTTTAAGCATAACACTTTTCAATGGAACAAATCATTTCAATAGAACAAATCCGAGATCTAATCAGTTCAGTTCGACTTAAACGAGAAGGCTTTTTAACCAATTTTTTTCTTGATTCGACAAAGCATGGACTGTGGATAAAAAAAGGTGATTGCAAGGTCGAGCGCATTGGAAATACGTTGTTTATCATTAAGCAGTCACCAACGTTTTGGAACGTTTTCTACTGTTCCACTACGCTCGAAGAGTTGGGCGGTGACATTTCGGCTTTCATGTTCGAACATCCTAATACAACCATAATGTTCGATATTGTAGGACGTGATATGCAATGTGAGCCAGTGGTAAAAATGTTGCTTAATAAAGGCTGCAAAGTGGCCACATCTCTTGTTCGGATGACAAGATTGACTTCACAGATGGAATATGTTGCAGATACAACTGTACGCATTGCTGTTGAATCAGATATACCTGTGATAAGCAAACTATTACACAAATACTTTAATGAGCAAACGGAACAGATACCCTATGATGAGGAACTGATGGATTATGCGGGGCAAGGTCATGTATTGGTATGCAAAGAAGAGGATAAAACAGCTGGTTTTCTAATATATGAATTGAATGCCACTACACTTTATCTACGATATTGGTTTACTCATCCCGACTTTCGCGATAATAAAGTTGGATCGCGATTGTTACGAAGGTTTTTTGAGGAAGGCAAAGATACGAAACGTCAATTATTCTGGGTAATACGAACCAACGAAAACGCTATTAAGCGTTACAGGCACTATGGCTTTGCTGAAGAAAACATGTATGACTATGTAATACAATATAATTAAGCAATTCAAAAGAGAATAATATGAAAGAACAAATCATTAAAATTTTGACAGATCTTCGTCCAGAGTTTGATTTTAACCAACCTGTGAATTTCATAGAAGAGGGCATGTTGGATTCCTTTGATGTGGTAAACTTAGTATCGGAGCTTGACTCCACATTTGGTATCTCTATTGATGGTGTGGACATTCTGCCTGAAAACTTTGCCACTGTCGATGCGATAGAGCATTTGTTAATAAAGAATGGAGTTAAATAATGGATTTCATATTTAAAAATAAGAGGATTAGTGGCATCCTTACAATTTTGCCCAAAAAGGCGGTAAAGTTTGAGGATGAGATGGCTAATTATAGTTTCTCGCCAGCAAAGTGCATGAAACTTAAATTGGCTATGGGATACAATGAGCATCGAATAGCCGAACCAGGTCAATGTTCATCTGATTTTTGCAAGTTTGGCTTGCAGTATTTGTTCGACAATAACATGTTAAAAAAAGATGAAATTGACGCTCTGTTGTTTGTCTCTCAATCGCCGGATTATTATATGCCTCCCACAAGTAATATTATTCATGGTCATTTTGGCCTTAAACAAGACTGCTTGTGTTTGGATATTAACCAAGGTTGTGCAGGTTTCGAGGTGGGCTTGATTGAAGCCTGCTTGTTATTGGAGCAACCTGCGGTCAATAAGGTGGTGTTGATGAATGCAGACGTTTTGAGCCCCAAAGTCTCGGATCAAGATCGCAATAGCAAGCCATTGGTGGGTGATGCTGCAGCCATTACTATTATTGAGAAATGTGACATTGAGAATGTTATTCATGCCAATATAAAGATGGATGGTAGCGGAGCTTTGGTTCTTAATATTCCAGCTGGTGGATTTAGAATGCCTTGTACTCCAGAAACTGCAATTATGGAACAGGATGCGTTAGGCAACTTCAGAAGTAAGAACAATTTGGTGATGCAAGGCGATGATGTATTCAACTTCGTGCAACGTGAAGTACCACCAATGATAGAGCATCTATTCGAGCAAAGTGGTGTGGGGCGTGATGAAGTGGATTGGTATATGTTCCATCAGCCAAACAAATTTATGCTCAGCAAGTTGGCTGATAAACTAGGCATACCACATGAGAAAATGCCAGCCAATATTGTGGAAAACTTTGGTAACGCCAGTGGTGTGACAGTCCCGACTTGTATCAGTTACAATTTAGGAGATCAATTGGTCAAAGGTTCTATGATGTTGTGCTTGGCTGGTTTCGGGGTAGGACTGACTTGGTCATCCATTATGATGAAGATAGGAAATTTAATGTTTAACCAAATAATTGAGTTTTAATTATGGAAGAATTAAAAGAAAAATTGGAAGAATTAATGGAAGTGGAGAATTTGGATTTAAATGCAAAATTCTCTGACTATGAGGAATGGGATTCTTTAACCAGCCTTTCAGTATTGGCGTTATTGGATTCCGACTATGGAATGTCCATGTCTCATAAGGATGTTTTGGCATTCGATTCAATAGGCGGTTTTTGTGAATACGTTAATTCACACAAAACAAAATAATCCTTGTTGTGAATCTGTCGCTGACAACCATTATTAATAAACCAGTATCATCCAATTGTCATATCTTTGCGGATGTTGAAACGAAGCATTGCATAATAATTGATCCTGGGTCAGAAGATGGTTTATTAATTGATGAAAAGATAAAACTTTTCCAATTAATCCCAGATCAGATTATTTTGACACATGAGCATTATGATCATATTTGGAGTTGCCAATATTTGATAGATAAATACGGTATTCCGATTGTATGTACAAAAAAGTGTTCAGAGGCATTAGGTGATTCCCGTAAGAACCTGTCTTTGTTTTTTGATTATAGAAAAGCTTTTTCATGTCCTACTGTTTCAATTCTAATTGATGATGAAAATAGAAGTTGTCTTTCATGGCAATGTCACTCATTACAGTTTTATCCTGCGTCAGGACATTCGATGGGTGATTTGTTAGTGATAATCGATAATTTTCTAATTACTGGAGACTTGCTGATAAAAGATTTAAAAACAGTTACCAAATTAAAATGTGGTTCAAAAGACAAACTAATGCAAACACTTGCCTTAATTGAAACGTTCAAAGGAAGAGGATTGACAGTATGTCCAGGCCATGGTGATTGTTTCTCACTTGATAATTACGATTTAAAAAAAGCACTTTAATTATTATGGAATACACATTAGTAACGGGTGCCACTTCAGATATTGGCATACAAATTTGTAAAACTTTAGAAGAATCGGGACATCATCTTTTGATGTCAGATTTGTCCATAGATGCTTTAAATGCTCTAAAAGACTCGTTGTCGGAACCATCAAGACATAAAGTCATTTCTTTGGACTTGGCCGATATTGAGCATGTGAAAGATAATCTTTCTGCTTTTATGGGAGAAAATGATATTAAAATATCAAAAGCTGTTTTTGCTGCTGGTATTTTTGCCATAAAACCATTGAAAGTGATTGATTATGGCTTTTTGAAAAAGAGTTTTGACATTGCGTTATTCTCAATATTTGTTATCACGCAGGTTTTGGCATCAAAAAAATATAATGCTGAAGCGTTAAAAAAAATAGTTGTGATATCAAGTGTAAACTCTAAAATGGGGTCGAAGGGCTATTCTATCTATGGAGCATTGAAGGCATCAATGATAGGATGGGTGAAAAATATGGCGGTAGAGTTGGCTCCAAAGGTATGTGTAAATGCCGTGCTTCCTGGTGGTATTAGAACTAGAACGACACAGTTTATTTTTGATGCTAGCGGGGAAACTATTAATAATAGGTATTTATTGGGCAATGGACAATGTTCAGATGTGGCTAATATGATAGAATTTCTGTTGTCAGACAAATCTGATTGGATAACTGGACAAGAATTTATTGTTGATGGTGGATTAACTTGTAATTAATATGAAAAACATTATTATTTTTGGAACAGGAGCGGTGGCTTCGGAGTTAGAGATGTCTCTTACTAGCTGTAATTGGTTAAGTGCAAATGATGCCCGTCTCAAGGGCTTTTTAGCTTCAGATGAGGCAGGCATTGAGCATTGGAAAGAATATAAATATGAACAGCCGTGGTTAGGCCTATTTCAAGATTATAAAATTGAAAAAGATGATTACTTTGTTTTGGGATTGGGTAGTCCTGAGTCAAAGAGAAGGGTTGTAGAACAAATCCGTTCCAGAGGAGGACAGTTTATCAGTTTTATCCATCCAGGTGCTGCGATAGCAAAAACCGCAAAAATTGGCGAAGGTTGTTTGATTTATGATCAGACTATTGTAGGAGCTAATACAGTTTTAGGGGATTTTAATTTGATGACGACACAATCCCTTATAAGTCATGATTGTCATATTGGTAGTTTTAATTTCTTTTCAACATGTTTGCTGTGTGGCTATACACATGTCGGTGATGATAATTACTTTGGAGTTAGAGTTACAACCATGCCATCGATTAATATTGGAAGCCGCACAAAGATTCATGCTGGAATGATTGTCGATAAAGATGTTCCAGATGATTCAACTTTGTTTTATAAATATAAGGAAAAGATTTTGGCGATACCTAAAATGGAGGAATAGATAAAACTGTTATCCCATACAAGTACTTCTTCAAGTAAGTCATTGGTGCTACCACTGAGATTAACCTTTAAAAATAGATGGCCTTATGAAAAAATAATGTATCTTTTCAAATGCAGTCTGCTTTACCGATTGTTTATTTTTATAATTAAGCGAAGGGAGATACAGTCTTTTTTCACTGAACATTATCCGTCTATGGACAAGAGGATTTATAAGAAGATTCGCAATGCGTTTATCCTACAGAACCTGGGGTGGGGCGATTTTTACCGATTGGGCTGTGAGAGATTGACATTGCGCCAAATGAACAACCTCTTGTCATATCGTGTCTATACACTTTTTTACAATCGATTCAACTCTCGCAGAGCTACAAAACTACTGTGTGAAAAAAGGCGCACCTATAATTATTATCAAGATGCTTTCCACCGTCAGGTAGAATTTATTTCCAGCGAAGATATAAAAAATAGGATTGCTAAAACCAAATTCATACGTTTCAATAACAGCATCAATACGTTATGGTTGTATGTGTGTGTTGTGGTATAATTCATTCATATTCAAGCTATTATATGCTAATCAAGGGAAAGGAATAGCCATATACCATTCACCAGAAGATGCACTCGCGGATATTGTACAAACTGGCGGTGGAATAGTGGAACAATTGATTGTACAGAGCGATGAATTGGCTTCATTCAATATCGATTCAGTGAATACCCTTCGGATAAATACTATAAATTATGAAAACGAAGTGGATGTGCTATGGCCATGTCTGCGTATGGGACGTAAAGGAAGTGTTGTTGACAATGCGGGGATGGGGGGGTGCAATAGATGTAAAAACAGGAGTAACTTTTGTCGCTACCGATGAGTCGCAAGGCAAATATGAAGTGCATCCCGACTCGAAAAAGCCTCTCATTGGCGTACTTATACCAGACTGGAAAGAGGTTTGCGAAATGGCAAAAGCATTGGCTCGTCGACTGCCAGATGCGGCTTTTATAGGCTGGGATTTGGCTCATACAGCAAGTGGTTGGGTGCTCGTAGAAGGCAACATTGGCCCAATGATTATATATCAGATCGCTACGGGCTATAGTCTCCGCCATGAGTTTGAAAGAGTTAAGAAAAAAAATCAAAAATGTATAAGTCTTTTTAAATGGTGGCTGGGGCTCCTTGGGGCTTTGCTGGTCATCGGCTGGCTAATATTGCTCGTGTGGCTTTTCCTCCACTTCGCCAACAAGGGTGTAGGGGCTTTCTGCTTGCAGGAACGCCCAGATAAAGGCGGCAAGATATACAAGGTCATCAAGTTCAAGACCATGACGAACGAACAGGACAAAGACGGCAATCTGCTGCCCGATGAGCAACGCCTCACCAAAGTGGGCAAAATCGTCAGTTCGCTTTCCATCGATGAGCTGCCCCAGTTGATCAATATCTTGAAAGGAGAGATGAGCGTGGTAGGCCCTCGTCCCGAAGACCAAGAGAATGCCGAAAAAGTGTATGTTGGCGAATTCAAACGTATCATGGATGTCAAGCCTGGCTTAACTAGTACGGCAAGCCTTTACGACTACACCCATGGTGAGTTGTTTGAGGATGAAGAGTCGTATGAACAGATATTCATGCCCAAGAAGTTGAAGTTGTACTATGTCAATCATCGTTCAGCCAGATATGATTTGTTATTAATCTTGAAGACGGCCTGGCTCATCATTTTGAAGACTTGTGGGAGGAAGGAGTTTGAAGAGCCGATGGAGTTGGGGCGTTGTTAGTTTCCTATAACCCCGTCACTTTTGGCGGGGTTATTTGTCTCCAACTTTATATTTTGTTAAGTTGAACTTACATGGAACATATTTAGCCGTATACGTGAAACAGGGTGGATACCGCTATGCGCAAATGTAGGTAGGGGTTATTGTAAAGTATGTTGCTAACTTGTATATAAGCAGTACATGGGAAAAACCAAGGGAAAACAGAAGGTAAGGGACAACGAGCATTTCAGGTTCTCGTCGGCGAAGAACTATATCAAGTTCTTTGTGCCGGGCTTTGCCTTCCGACATGACAATCAGATCAAGGGGAAGGATAAGTTTGTTGGTAGAGAGATACAAATGACAAAATTATTCTTGTGGCTGAACAGCGACTCTTTATCTGGTTCTTACCTTGTGACAGGATATCGTGGAATGGGTAAATCGTTGCTGGTGAGCCGGGTTCTCCACAAACTTTGCCGTCCGCAAAAGGAGTGGAAGGAATTGGTTTTCAAGGCGGCTGCAATTTGTGCTTTTGTTTCATTTTTTTGTTTGATGGTTGTAAAAGAGCTGAATGTTTCTTTTGATTATGAGTCGATTGGAATAGCGGCGGCCATAGTTTCCGGATTTTGCATTCTCTTCCTTTGGTTGAGTAAGGTGCTGGGGCCTCTTAGATTATGGTATAGGACAATCAGATGGCAGTGGGGGCATCGGTTTAATAAGGATCATCTTGCAAAGTATGTACTTAAAATGGACGATGGGACTGATCGTAGGCAATGGCGTGTGCCTATTCAAATTAATTTGGGTCAGGAAGTGCTGAACGAGCGGGATGTTCTGGGCATTATCGCCCAAAACGTGCGCGTGAAATATGGACAGTATGTGAAAAACAAACAGAATAGACCGTTGTTGGCGTATTTGCCTGTAGTTCTTGTTAGTCTTCTTTCTTGTTTTGTGACGGGTTTATGCATACAGTATTTCAAAGAAACTTTTCCATTAAATTCGATAATAACAACGACAATAACAATAAAAGAGGGTATCATCAATTTTAAAGAAGAAATAAAAGGTTTTGGTAATTATTGCTATGGTGCCGTGGTTTATTTACATCACCATCAAATTGTGCGTAATACTGCGGTTTTGTTGTTTGCTGTCGCCCTTTATTTTCTGCTTAAATGGATAGGGAAATGTATCTGTTCGTGGTTGCCATACGTTTCTACACCTTATAAGGCCATCCATAGATTGAATAGTCTTTGCGACCGAATCAATTCAAGCGTAAACGAGGATACTGGCACGCTTCCGAAGGTGAGCAATAATTGGTTGACTGTTTCGGTGTTGGGGCGGGGTAAAAATAAAGTGTATCCGATAGCCAATGTTCGTGAGATCGAACAAGAGTTGCAGGAAATCATTAATAGTATCAATGATGACAATTGCTGTCCCCGAATATTCCAAATCAAGTTTATAATTGTTTTTGACGAATTGGATAAGGTGTCTTCTGAGGGTAATGCTCAGCAGTCAGGGAATAAGGCAATGGAAACCCCAGAGTTTGACGCATCGGTGGAAGGTTTTTCTGGCACGATGGGCTACGAAGCTCGTAAACGTGACATCTTGCACCTTTTGGCCAATATGAAACTGTTTATCGCAACAGTTAGGGCAAAGTGCGTTTTTATTTCGGGACATGAATTATACGATGCTTCGCTGGCAGACCTATCAGACCGTGAATTTGCTATTAGCAGTATTTTCAATGGCGTGTTGAACGTGGATAGTTTCCTCTCGCCCGAACGTGACCAAAACGAGGTGAGTTCGATGACCGAATTATACCTGGCCACCATGCTCCTTCCAGAAGATTTCATCACTAAGAAAATGCTTAAAAATGCGGATGAGAATCATGTGTTGAAAGAGGAATTACCTAGTCTTCGTTGGTATAATGAGTATCTGATGGAGGAACTTACTGATTCGAAAAAGAAATTTGATGACGATTACATTATGCGACGAGAGGCAGAAATCCGTTATGCCATCGAGTTCCTCCACTATTTTGCCGTTTACCTTGCACATGTTTGCAACGGATCGCCAAAGAAAATATCCACTTATTTCGAGAAGTATGTTCGTACAGAGTATGATGTGGATCCTTTATATGAATGGGGCGATGTATTGTCGTTTGGCAAACCATGTGAGCGAAAAACCAAAAAGCAATGTGTGCTATGGTTTGATCCAAACGCTCAGCAGTTCATTAATTTCTTGTATTATATTGCATCTCCGGTTATGCGAGCCATTACGAATGAGGTCAGCCACTATGGCGACAAATTGTTAGTGACCTCTTCGTTCATGTTGGATCAGATATACAAGTATCACGGCAAAGGTTTCTCGTGGAGAAATTTGGAGCAAATGCCCGAACTGTTGAACGCAAACAAAAACCCGGAATTGCGTGACTCGATGGCCTCGCTAATGGAATTCTTATTGCAGACCCATATCACGCAAATCTCTTTCGGTATTTTCCAGTACAAGTTCCATAAGCAGATTGCAGAAGAAATCACCTACATTTCAATGACCTCAGAAGAGGCATCGGCTATCTTCAATTTCACATTGAATGAATCCAGTACGGTAAAACGTTACAATACGCGACTATTGGATTATTACCTCAAGCTGTCACAATCCGCCCCCAACGACAGCCATTACCATCAGGTGATAGAACGCCTCCATGAAAACTTGGGTGATATCTACTTTATGGATGAGGACTATTATCTCGCCATCCATGAGTACAGAAACGCTTTGAGATATATTGACAGCGTCAATCTCACACCGCATAACGTCATTGGGTTCCTGAAGTGTAGCCTGAAAATCGGTATGGCGTACGAATATCGTCGCACTTTCGAAAATGCTTATATGATATACAGCCGTACCATCAACAACCTCGTTCATCTGCGGTGGATTGACGAGCGTTCTATCGGGCTGGACTACACCTCGAAGTGGACTGACGACTGGCGCGTGAAGCAGCCCTTGTTGGTGAACCACGAGGTCTTGACCAAGAAGATGGGACCTACGGCTTCGAAGGATATACAGAAACTATCCTTCTTCGGAAGAGGTATAGAATCTTACAAGGTTCCATCGGATGAAGACCTTGAGTTGGGGAAGAGATACCGCAGGCAGTTCTTGGCTGGCGTATGGGACGATATAAAGGGAGATTGCCAGGTACAGAAGCCTGAATACAGTACCATGACAGACAGAATCGTTTCTGGTCTTTCGTCGAACTATACTCCCGAGAAGAGCGATATCCTGCAACGTCTGACGGTTTTTGAGGATATCAGGTACATCTATCTTGCCATCATTGCCAGATTGTTTGTGATTGAGAAGATGGAATTGGGCGGCGTGAGCTATTCTAGCATTGAGGTGGCTGAAGCTGAATTCCTGTATTTGCACAGTGCCACCAATATGGACAGCAAGTTTATGGTCTCAGCTGACTTCTTCCACAAGATGGCTGAGGTGATGTACTACAAGAACGGATATGTCACACCATTGTCAAGAGTGGATAGTTTGGTGTCGGCATTGTATTATTACGACTGCAATATCTTGAGTCTGATAGATGATTATTGTTTTAAGAATTGTGGTGAGGCGAAGGGTCGAAGTGCCATAGATATGAAAGATAGACTTTTGAAGTTTTTCTCGGAACTTCAGTTCAGGAAATGCATGGATCAACCAGCTGCGTCGTTTGTGGATAAGCTGAAAAGCATGATTCCAGCTAAACCTGACGAGTATGAAGATTCCCAGTTTTATAAAAAAGACATAGAAGGGTACATTGAGTATATTGGTAAACCCCTGCTATCGAACATAGAAAGCCGTATCCAAAAGATAAACCGCTGCACAAAGAGGAGAGACCTGATGTTGAAAATAGGATACAAGCTGCCTTGCAACGCCTGCCGTTATGCACACAGAAGCTTGGCTATCCTGAAGAAAAAACTGTTTGTAGAAGAAAACAAGTCTTTGGAAACCGAAGCCACGGTGCTGGAGTTGCTTTACATGACATCCCGCAAACATATCCGTCATATTCGCCAATCGGAGATGTCGCTGCTAGCTGATACCATTGAACAGTTAGGAGACATTATGCTGGCTTGTTCGTTGACCAAAACGGAAGAGTTTGTCGCAATGAGCAAGAAACAGCATCCCGATTTGGAATCGTACAACTGGAACGAAGATAAAAGGCTTCATGATGTCATCACCCCCAATGCGATAGGTTTGTTGGAATCTTTGACGGGCAATGCGTTGTCGGAAGTGGAGCGTTTGAAGATTTTGGATTCAATGAAAGACGTCAAGTTCTCAAAGTTAGATAAATCCTTGATGTATTATTGGGTGTCAGCACGATTCTATGAGATGGCCTCGTTGAGCAAGTCGGCGGCATTTTGTGTGAATCGTATGTTGAAGGTTATTCAGGGGTATATGAAGGTGGCTGGTTCTTCATTCTCAACAGATGAGAAAATGTTGGAATCGATTCAGCGGCTTTGTACCTCTGATTCGGGTTTGACAGGCGTTGAGAGTCCTGACAACCAGTTTTTGCTTATTCGGAATCTGTTCAGGTATGTGGTCAAATACGTGGGCATCGAATATGATAACTATGATTTAGGTGAAATCCACGAATACAAGTGGTTGTTCCATTTGGAGCACATGGACGATGTGGATTTGTCGCGACTGTCAACATTCAGCGACTTGAAGTTATCGTTGCTGACCGCTATGGACATCAAAGTCAGGATAAATGAATACTTGGCTAACTTCCATGGTTCTGGGGTCTGCCGATTAGCATACAAAAAGCAGTATAGAGATTACATTGTCTTGATATACAACCGCATCGCCTCGCCATTGCGTCACGACAAGACTTTTAAGGAGGTGGTGATGGGTGCGTTTATGAAAGCACAGGTAAACAAACGGATACTGGTTGATTGTTTGAATGTCGATGTTGTAAAGTCGGAAAAATTCAAAACGGGCTATTCTGTTGATATTGGTGAATATTCCGATTACCATGAGGCTTTTTATAACCAATTGTACAAGTTTGTAGATTCGAGTGAAACTGATAATATTGCTAATATACTCTTTAAGGCTGAAGATGTGCAGTCGCGCCTCAATTTGATAGAATATCTTATCCATGACTCGTTTGTCTGCCTGACATCAATATTGTCGGTGTTGACACCGCACAATCATTTGACAACATTCCCTCATAGTTTCTTGGCTGAAGTTTATGATTTGTTGTGGGAGTGGTCGAAATACTATGATATGCTGTATGACTTGTATTTTTACAAGAAGTATCCTGACAACGAGCGTGTGAGATCGGGTATTTTGAGCATGATAGCGAGAAATACAAGAACTACGGTAGAGAATGTAGATAAGTTGTTAAAAGACTGTGTGCAGAAGATGGAACAAAATGGTGTAAAGGACAAGACGGAGTTTGGGTATTTGTACACTCGTATGTTGATGAGTATTAGGCACGACGTTGACGATGCCACGATACACCATATTTTCACAAACGTTTCTGCCGAGATGTCAACCATGTACTACAAAATGGCAAAGGACGTCAACAATGAAGGTCCTGCTTACAAAAACATGATAATGGGAATGTATGTTTTGGACGATGATTTGCGCAACGACACCTGCCAATCTAATTTGTCGGACGAGCGTTATTTATGGCATTGTGGCTGGATTGATCGCCAAAGAGATGCGATGTTAGGAATGTATGAGAAATCCAATACCAACCAGCTGAAGAATTACGAACACGATGTTTCGACGACATGTGATATCACAGCCGAACGCATCAATGAAAGGTTTGAAGACTCAATATTCTTGAATTCAGAATACTAAAACTAAGAAATATGAAAGAGATAGATTACAATATCTTAGAAGGATCAATTACTAAAATGGTGGAGAAGCTTATCGAAGATAAGAATAAAGGTGCAGGAGGAACACCAGGAGCTCCTGTGGCACAACCAACTGGAACGGGGTCCGCAGGCAATCCTAGCCCACAACAATCTGCAGGAACAGAGGTGGTCTATCCTGATCTTAAATCAGTTTTTTTCAAAAGGAATCGTCCGAAGACAAATTGGTGGGAAGATATTAAATTTCTTCTTGCATTCGGTGCTATGGTTTTCTTATCAGCTTTTATGTTCTGTAAAGGTTGCAAAATCTTGGTGACGTATAAGGAACAATCATGCTTTTTGCTATTCTTTTTTGGCGTGATTGCCCTGTTGCTGGTTGGGTTGGTCCTGCTGGCCTATTTTATGATAAAAGCATCTACTAAACGACATTCGGAGTTAAATGAGAGAGAGAATAAGCAATTGTTGTTCAGACAAAAGATGATCGAAATGGTATTTGAACTGGGGAACAGGAATTTAATCGCCGAAAAAAAGAGAATAGAAAACGAAATCTCAATGAAAGAGAAAGACTATTTATATTCTTTGGATGAGAGACAGCAAATGGCTGAGCACGACCGAAAAATGCAAATTCGTGGATATGAGCTTATAGAAAGCTATATGAAACATGTGCTTGAATTGGCAAAGATTGAGGAAAAGCAAAAAGGCTCATCAATGCATTTAGGCGATGATTTTGAGATTTCGATGGTAAACCCTGTTGCAAAGATTGAGAAAGTGCCAAAAAATGGGGAAGAGAAAGAGTATTATAGAATCTCTTTTGAGAAAAACAGTTGAAAAAACATTTTTTCTCTTTGATAAACTCAAGGTAAACTACGCTCAAGGCAGATCACAGAGTGAACGGATATCTGTGCTGTCTGTGTTTATGACATTTTCAGCAAATAATTTAATACGTTTATATTATGTCAGCTAATAAGAGAATTTATTTATGCTTAGCCCACATGAGCGAAACAGGGCTTGAACAGAAGTACATCAAAGAAGCCTTCGACACCAACTGGGTTGTTCCATTGGGGCCCAACGTAAACGGTTTTGAGAAAGATCTCGAGGAATTCTGTGGACAAAACAAGCGTGTCGTTGCGCTGAGCGCCGGTACCGCTGCGGTGCATTTGGCTCTCATTGCTTGTGGTGTTAAAGCAGGCGATGAGGTTTGTGTGCAATCATTTACATTCTGTGCTTCTTCACACCCGATTACATACCTTGGTGCTACGCCTATCTTCATCGATAGCGAAAAGGACACTTGGAACATGAACCCCGAGCTGTTGGAAGAAGCCATCAAGGATAGGATTGCCAAGACAGGCAAGAAGCCGAAAGCCATCGTGCCGGTGGCACTGTATGGTATGCCTTACAACGTTGACCGCATTATGGAAATAGCCAACCGCTACGACATCCCCGTCATCGAGGATGCCGCTGAAGGCTTCGGCAGCCGCTGGAAAGGACAGGTGCTGGGAACATTTGGCAAATACGGCGTGTTGAGCTTCAACGGCAACAAGATGATTACCACTTCAGGTGGTGGTGCCTTGGTGACGGCAAACGAAGATGAGTGGAGAGAAATCATGATGTATGCCACCCAATATCGTGAGAGCTATCCCTATTACCAACATGAGAAGATCGGATACAACTACCGCATGAGTAACATCTGCGCAGGAATTGGTCGTGGCCAGATGACGGTGGTGAACGATCATATTGCGCATCACAAACACGTACAAAAGATGTACGAGGAATTGTTGGCTGATGTTTCGGGCATCCATGTTCACGCTCAACCAACCACTGGTGAATATGATTCTAATTATTGGCTCTGCACTATTACGATTGATGAGAACGTCAAGATCAAGGGTCAAGAGAACGCTTACAAGACCATTGTGACTGGAGCGGTGGGTGGAGCCGCAGGTGTGATTCATGCAGCTTCATCGGCTGTGACGGATTGCCAGCCCAATGACAATGTGGAAGCTCTGCGTGTCTTTATGGATGCCGCTGGCATCGAAGCCCGTCCTGTGTGGAAACCGATGCACAAGCAGCCCGTTTACAAGGATGCACCAGCATACGTTAACGGCGTTTCGGAAAGCCTCTTCAAGGTAGGCATGTGCCTACCTGCCGGACCGTATGTGAGTGATGACGATGTAAAATACATTGTTGATACAATTAAGACTGCTATTGTTGGTTAATAACCTTGTGAGGAATAGAAACGTATTCTTCGCTTTGATGAGAGCTGGGCTTCGGGAAACGGAAGTTCGGCTCTCGTCGTATGAAGGAATCTCCAGAAGATAGAGAGGTTGAGGGTTATTTGTGAAAAGTTACGTTGATGGCATAATAGCTTAATCAAGTTGTGAAATTGCAAACAGCGGCAAGACGTTTGAAATCGGCAGTAAAGGTTGATGAAGAAAATAGGGCAAAGAACTCATTAATAGAATGTTTTGAACAATCATTGAAATAACGAAAATACAGATATAACTATGAAGAATATTTTGGTGACAGGTAGTGCAGGTTTCATCGGTTCAAACCTTGTGCTGCGTCTTCTGGATGGTGAGGAGCCAGTTAAAATAGTGGGTTTGGACAACCTGAACAACTACTATGATCCGAGCCTTAAAGACTACCGCCTCGGCGTTATTGAGGGCAAAGCCAAAGAGCACTCTAAACACGACTATCAGTTTGTTAAGGGGGATTTGGCCGACAAAGCTTTGATAGACAAACTTTTTGCTGAACACAAGTTCGACATTGTGGTGAACTTGGCTGCTCAGGCTGGTGTGCGCTACTCAATTGAGAACCCTGACGCTTATATCCAAAGTAACATCATAGGCTTCTACAATATTCTTGAAGCGTGCCGTCACAACCCTGTGGAGCAGCTGGTGTATGCAAGTTCCAGCTCTGTGTACGGTGGCAACAAGAAAGTTCCTTTTGCTGTGGAAGACAGGGTGGATAATCCAGTATCGCTTTATGCCGCTACTAAGAAGAGCAACGAGCTGTTTGCACATTGCTATTCGAAGCTTTACAATATTCCTAGCACGGGCCTGCGCTTCTTTACCGTGTACGGCCCAGCTGGAAGGCCCGACATGGCCTACTTCGGTTTTACCAACAAGTTGCTGAAAGGCGAAACAATTCAGATTTACAACTATGGCAACTGCCGACGCGATTTCACGTATGTAGACGACATCGTGGAAGGTGTCGTCCGTGTAATGGCCAAGGCTCCAGAGAAAAAGAATGGCGAAGATGGCCTGCCCATTCCACCATACGCCGTGTATAACATCGGAGGTGGACAACCAGAGAATCTTCTTGATTTTGTCCAGACTTTACAGGAAGAACTCCTAAGAGCCGGAGTTTTGCCGCAGGAGTACGACTTCGAGGCGCACAAGGAACTCGTTCCTATGCAACCAGGTGATGTGCCTACTACGTATGCTGACGCTACAGCATTGGAAAGAGACTTTGGGTTTACACCAAAGATTACGTTGAGAGAAGGATTGAGAAAGTTCGCGGAGTGGTACGCTGATTATTATAAAGTGTAACGTTTCGAGTTATCAAAAATGGCTTTAAGCGGACCCGACAAAGTAGCCGGGTTCGCTTTTTTTGTGCTTATTCGCCAACCTTCACTCGCATCCCATCTGAATACGCGCTAAACTCTGGCGCGTACTGGCATTGGATTAAGGCGTAGCCGTTGTTGAGGTAGCCTTCCTTGGTGACGAACATGCTGTACTCCAACTGATGCGTGCCCTTGGGCAGACGCTCGATGAAGAACTCCATGTCGGTGTCAGTGTTGGTTTGGTAATAGCTCATGCGGTCGTTGTACTCGTAGTGCGAGATTTGCTCAATCGGCTCGAAGCCTGCGGCACGAAGGTCTTTCACGAAGACATAGCTCATATCCTGCTCATTGGTGAAGGTAATCTTCACGGTAAGTTTATCTCCTACTTTCAGCGCTTGCTTCTCCACAGGGACAAGCAACTTGCCTTTGTCGGTCACCGTTTCCACGAACAGCTCTCGCTTGATGGTGAAGCCCGACTCGTCGCTCTTGACCTCGTCAATCGGGACGAAATACTGACGGAACAGGCCGCCCCATACCAAATGCGGGGTCGGATTGTTGACGGTGAGTTGTTGCATATCTTGTGTCACTTCGTTGGCGTTCCAACGCCGTTGGATGAAGCCCGTGCCAGCCACGCCGCCCTCGGTGCTGATGGGCGTGTTGCCGAAGCGCAAGGTGACTTCCTTGCCCTCGGCGAACCAATCGCTGCCACGCATGAGCAAGGCGTAGATGGCATCAGCGGTGGAAGCGGAGTTTTCCCAGCTGTTGGTTTGTTTCTGGGTGAGCAGCCACACGCGCAGCTGGTCAATCATTTCTTGGTCTTGGTCAATTTCAGCAAAAGCGGCCATGATGTTGGCGTGCGTGGCGATATGCGACTCAAACGAGAAGTATTTCTTCGGCCAGTACATGCCAATCTGCTCGTTCTTTTGGGCACATTCCTTGAAACTCTGAATCATCAGTTTGGCAGTCTTTTCGTTGCCGTTGCGGTAGAGCACCAAGGCACCCTTCGAGCGTTGGTTGAAGTTGAACGAGGTCCACTCCTTGTCGAGGCTATTGAGGTAGTATTTCTTCGCCGTGGCAAAGTCCTTATCGGAGTTCTGCTCCTTGAAGAAACTCAAAGCGTAGAGTTCAGCCAAAGTGGTGGAACCAATAGGCCAATCTTTGCCTTTGCTGTACTTCTTCATGTAGCGGTAGGTCTCAGCCACATCGTATTCGAGGTAGCGTACCGCTTTGTCGCAAATGCTTTGCGCGGTGTTTTGGTCAGACTTGCTCAACGAGCTCCATGCGCCCATTTGCTGTAACTTGCCCATGCCGCTCAAAATGTAGGTGGTGATGTAAGCGCTCTCAGGCATCCCGTCCATCCAAGGCCAGCCGCCGTTGTACTTCTGCTTCTGCTGTATCAGTTGCAAGGCGCGAGTCTGCTGTCCACGTAGGTTGTTTACCTCAAACAAGGTGGCGATACGGCTACGCTGTTCGGTCTCGCTCTTGGCTTCAAGTACCCAAGGCGTTTCTTGCAGCATAATGGCTTTCAAGTCTTGGTCTTTCTCAAGTTGTGAGAGCAGCGCTTCGGGAGTCTCAATCTGCCATTTCTTGATGTAGTTCAAGAGGTTGGGGATGTTGTCGGCAATATAGGACGAGAGCGTGTTGGCGTAAAACACATAGAAGGCAGTCTCGGCACGGTCGGTGCTGATGTTGGCCAAGTAGGGTAGGGCTTGCACTGCATACCAAACGGGATTGGTGCTGAAGTTGAGCGTCAGGCTGTAGTCGCGCTCGTGGCTGTCGGGGTTGGCGATGGCCTCGAAGTCGAAAGTCTGCTCGGTCTCGGCCTTCACGGTGATGGGCAGGGTCTGCGTCATGAAGATTTCGCTGCTCAGCACAGGTAAAAGGTGCTGTTCGGCGTCGCTGAACTCGCCTGCGTAGGCCGTAAAGCGGAAGGCCAGCAGCTCCAAACCATATTGGGCTTTCACCTTCCAGCGGACTTCCTTGCTGCGACCCGGCAGGATTTGTTCTATCGGTATCATAGCGTCGGAAGCAATAATGTTGACAGGCTGCATCGTGCCAGCATCGAAGATTTCAAGTTTCGCCTTCGGCGTGACGGCCTCGTCGCCCGTGTTGATGACATTGGCCACAAACCACAGCTCATCGTTGTCGTACATGTAACGAGGCATGTCGGCCATAATCATCACAGGTTTGGAGGAGGTGAAAGTGTATTCGTTTTGTCCCGTCTTGCGGTCTTTAGTATAGGCCAACAACATCAGGCGCCAGCGGGTAAGGGCGTCGGGCATGGTGAAGCTGAAGGTGGCGCTGCCGTCAGCGTTGGTGCGCAGCTGCGGGAAGAAGAAGGCCGTCTCGTTGAAGTTCTCACGGAGGGTAGGCTCGGCAGGTTCTTTATCTGTTTGTTCTTCGCTTTCTTCTAATTTTAATACCCCCCCAACAGCTTTGGCTATACCTTCTGTTTGTGCTAAAGTTGTGTTATCT
>Ga0310786_10000400_pt1 | contig 70306 bp, 116 predicted proteins | sample AusTroGonzalo_MG_FD_203881 | JGI IMG/M metagenome (GOLD analysis project Ga0310786, IMG submission 203881) | Bovine rumen microbial communities from tropical cattle in Woodstock, Queensland, Australia - Gonzalo_03 (v2) (version 2) | ecosystem: Host-associated > Mammals > Digestive system >... | reverse complement strand
CTAAAGGTCATATTCAATAGTGAATTGGTCTCGGAACTTCCGATAGCGAACGAGCACGAAAAGAACCTTATCACGATTACGGCGATGAGGATGATTGACACGCTGTTCGCAACCACGAAGGAAGGAGGCAACGATGCAAACGAATAACAAACTGCGCGAGGCGCTAATTAACATCGCCGCAAGTGTCAGAGACGAGTCCGAGGACACTGAACTTCCCTGCGTGGCATACGGAATAGCTCGACGCGTTAGGAGAATGGCGGAAGCCGCCCTCGCCGCTCCTGAGCGGAACTGCGACAAGGGGACTGCCGACGAACAATTAGAGCGATTCATCAAGAAGTGGGAGAGTGTTGGATATGGCGAGATTGACGAAAGAAGCATCCACATGATGAGCATTTTCTCGCGATGGGCGCAACTTAGATACGGAAGCGAGGTATCCGATGAAAGCAAATAACGATGCTAAACTGCGAGAGGCGCTGGACAGGCTCGCCGTTGCGTCCGAGATCTTTCTCAGGACGCACAGCAGTCAATCCTATGCGGACACGATGGAGGCACTTGACAAGGCCCGCGCCGCCCTTGCCGATACTTCAAACCAAAAACACAGGAGAACTAACAATGACTGACACACAAAAGACACACGCGGAGATAATCGCAGACATGCGATACAAAATGGGAGTAACCTGTCCATGGCAGGTCAATGGCGGCACTTGTGAACTATGTCCGCTTGGGCACAGTCCACACGGAAGAGACCTAGGGAAATATTGTTCATTCCACAAACTTGCTAATGAACTCGACGCGGCGCACAAGCGCGAGATCGACGAAGCCGAGCGCCGGGCTAACCATGCGGCGATGAAAAATGTCTGCGAGACGCTTGCAAAAGTCGGGCCGCTGTACGATGCGGAGTCGATTGGCGACGCGGCGAAGTTGCGCGAGGCGCTGGAATACATGTTCATACTAATTGACGGACGGCATCTTGTATTAGAGTGCGAAACAACAGAAGAGATTTCTGGTGTTCAGGGTAAATTGGCAGAAGCCCGTGCCGCCCTCGAAGCACCTGCGAGGAACTGCGACATGGGGACGGCGGAGGAACAAGCCGAAAGACATTATGCGTGGTGTCGTAAACACAGCATTGATGGAGACAACAAGGTGAACTGCGCCCACCCAGACATGAGTTGTGACTTATGCACCCTTCGCTGGGCGCAGATGCCCTACGAGGAAGGAGGCAACGATGGCAAGTAACAACGCGAAACTGCGAGAGGCGCTGGTGCTGGCATTGTCCCTACTGGACTTGGAGGAGGGTGTTCCGTGCAAGACGGTAAGCCAAAAAGACCTGGACTTCATGAAGGACGCCCTTGCCGCGCCGCCCCGCAACTGCGACGTGTATACCGCAGACGAACTAAAGGTCATATTCAATAGTGAATTGGTATCGGAACTTCCGATAGCGAACGAGCACGAAAAGAACCTTATCACGATTACGGCGATGAGGATGATTGACACGCTGTTCGCAACCACGAAGGAAGGAGGAAACGATGAAAACGAATAACACACTGCGCGAGGCGCTGGACTTGGTTGACGAGGGATTTACAGAAGGATGCCTCGACGCTCCTGGCGATTGTCCGACGAAGCATGACCTACACAGAGTAAGTGTGATTAGGGAGAAGGTCAAGTCCGCCCTTGCCGAGCCTGTCAAGAACTGCGAGGTGGGGACGGCGGAGGAACAGGGGAAACGCTTTACCGAGTTCTGCTATAAAAACCGAAATATGGAGCGATGCTGTGGCGACTGCCCCGCATTTAACAGGGGAGGTTTCGCAGAGTGCGAGCTTGTATGGGCGCAGATGCCATATGAGGAAGGAGGAGACAAATGAGGGATAACTGGATTATGAGAGCGTTTGAACTGCTTGATACGATGGACAGCATCCACGGCACGATCAGGATCAAGCCAATGAACACGCGGACGCGGAAGACCGTGTGGAAGGAGCGTCGGCGCAGGGCGAACCTGCCGCGCTTGATCAAAAGGAGAGGAGGCGCGAAGTGATAGGCGTCATAGTATTGGGAATCGTCTTCGGGACGATCCTGCATTGCGAGTTAACCGATCCGAACTCACGGATTCGATGCCGCTTGTGGTGCAGGAAGCACGGACTCAAGCTCAAGGAGCGACCTGGTCCCGAGTGCGCAACGTTCTGGTCGGGCGAGGACGAGCTTGGCAACGAGTACGGGCCCGGCGAGGACGGCGAGCCAGTGAAGATAAGGGAAGGAGAGGCGAAGTGAAGCAAGCAACGGCCAAACTATACATCAGGTTCGGGGAACTCCCGAAAGACGGGAAAAGCCGCGTACATATATCGGGCGAACCGTGCGTCGAAGAAGCTGGCGTATCCGTCTACAGGGCCATAGAAGCAAACGGGGTGTACTACCCAGAGTTGCCGGAGGAATCTAATGCCGCGGGGGTATCTGACTATTTCCGCTATCTGATGGAGTCGGACTCCTCGGTCTACCTCGTAACGGGCGATTTGCTGTGGCTTGAGGGGCACGACAGAGAGCCGTTGCTGGCGAACCCGGTGGTGATAGCAGACCTTACGCATTTCTATCGCCAAACCAACAAGGAAGGAGGAACGAAGTGAGCTTCATCGTCAAGTACACGACCGACTCGCTCGGCTTCGTCCCAAGACTGTGGCAGATATGGCACGACAAGAAGCGCGGAACGCTCCGTTGCATCCGCGTGGAACGCATGGGTAATAGGGCGACTATAACGGCGGAGGTTCTACCGAGAAACTGGAGGTGCAGATGAACTATCAAGTAGAATTCGACCAGGCCGAGAACACGAACATTGCTTTCGGCACGACCGCCGACTATGCTTACACCTTGTGGCTGGCGAAGAAGAAGCAGATAGCGGACTTGGAGTACGAGTGCGACATTCTAGTGGACAAGTACCACGACGAGATGAAGAGGGCGCGGATCCCGGCGCATCTTAGAGGGACGTTCATCGAAGACCTGTTCGCCAAGGACAAGAAGAGAAGCGGATTTGCGAGGGATTTCTTCTTGAAGCAGAGTTTTTCCGAGAAGTTCGTCAAGAAGCACAAGCCGGAGTTCTCCAAACTGTCGTGGTTTGGATATGGCAGGACGTCGGCGCTCATAGACTTGGACATTGGGCACTATCTGTATACGATAGAGATTCCGGTACCTGAGAACATCGAGAAGAAGGACGACAAGGAGCGGCTTGTCGGCGATGTCAAGTTCCGCGTAGACAGGATTCACAAGTCCAAGCTCAATGAGTTCGTGAAGGAGATGGAGTCGGTCCAGATGCCGACCTACGACTGGAAGGCGTGCTTTGAGGCGATAGAGCAGAAGGAGTCGCGCCATGACTAAGCCGCTAATCGCCCTTCCCTGCACCGCGCAGGAGCTGGAGAACGCGCTACACGCAGTCTGCGACCACGGGCTGTGGGACGGGAGGATCAAGGTATACCTCGTCAACGGCAACAGCGGAACGCAGACGGAGATATGTTTGGAGACTGAAACGAAAGGAGAAACCTATGGCATACCCAATTAAGACATACGCAAACATATTCGACACAACATACGGAATGGGGATGGGGCATTCTCTTCCCAAAGGTAGTTTCGGACATCTCATAATTCGAGACAGCAATACGGTAGGAAAAGACTACCTTCTCGTAGGATGCAACGATAACGATTCCAGTGACCTTGATCGCACGATACGCCTAAACAAGAAGCAGGTCAAACAGGTCATTCGCGCATGCGAAAAGTTCTTGAAGAGAATAGGAGAAACCAAATGAAGCCAACCATCAACCTTACCATCAAGGGCAAGTGGTTCAACAAGATTGCCTGGGGCGACAAGCGGGAAGAGTACCGCGACTGCGAGAACAAACAAGTCCAGCGCGAATACCTCGCGGCAACTAATGGTGGTGCAGAATACTTCAGAACGCCGCACGTCGCCGTGTTCCGCAACGGCTATACGATGGAGAGCCGCGCGATGGCCGTGGAGGTCGTTGGCTACGACCTTCGAGGGCGCGGAAGCGTGAGGCACCCGGAGTGGGGCGAGCCGACATGTCGACGACTGCACCTAGTCGTGAAACTGGGCAGAGTGTTGCGGGTCAGCAGATACGCCTCGCTCAAAGAGTGGCTTGAAAATCAAACGCCTCAGACCATTTCCGGCAACGACGCCGAAAAGTAAAAACAAACAAGGAGAAAACAAAATGCCAGAGTACAAACAATACATCCGCTGTCATATCGTCAAGGCTTGCCCGATGACGCGCGGCGAATATGACAAGGCTCACGGCAGGTCAACACCTCGGTTTGATAACCCTGCCGAAGCGGGCTACTGCGTGTCATATCCTTACGGATACGAGGTGTGGTTCCAAAAGACGCAGTTTGAAGTTTCGAGCCGTCCCGTTGACAACATGACCTTCGGACAGGCAATCGAGGCCATGAAGCAGGGCAAGAAGGTCGCTCGCAAAGGATGGAACGGCATGTACCTTTGGCTCCTTCCCGCAACCGAAGTCAAGAAAGAGTGGTGTCACGATCCTCGTCTCATCGAGGCGATGGGCAAGAGGGAGACCCTTCCTTGTCTCGGTAGCGTTCGCATGTTTACCGCGACGAAGGAAGTTCTCACGGGCTGGCTCGCGTCGCAGACCGACATGCTGTCTGAAGACTGGTGCATCGTCGAGTAACCAACCACAGTGGCGGCTGGTTCGCGCCAGTCGCCACGCAAAAACAGGAGTAGGCAAATGGCACACGTGTACAACGAATTTGAATGGCCGTTTGAGATCAGCGGCTTTGGTGGCGGCTACGAAGCGGCTTGCCGTAACATGACGAAGGCCGGAGTCGAGTGGCTTCGGGCGCACCCTGAGGAGCTCGCGAAATGGCGCAAAGCCAGAGACGAGTTCCACAAGGAGTTTGGCGATGACGAGTACTTCCCTCCCCACAGGCGACTGCCCACGGAGAAGGAATTTGAGGACGCCATTGTTAAGGTGTACGACGACTGCACTGGCGCGATGTTCGACGCGTCGAAAAGCCACGCGATTGCGATATTCGATATGGGCTGGAACGCCTATGTCGATAAAGTTCTGAGCGCAAGGGCAAAGAATTAGGGAGGGTGCAAGATGAGCGAACCAGATGTTTTAACGACTGTCGAGTGGTACAGGAGCGCGAAGCACCTGTATACCACGGCGACCCACGCGATGAAGGCGTACTACGTGTTTCAGAAGACACCCACGCCAGCCAACGAGAAGGAAATGCAGAGGCAGTTCAGACTGCTCCACAAGGCGCTGACGCGCCTCAACTACGGATATGACCCGCTGGAGAAAGGAGAGAAGAAATGAAAACCGCAATATCGTTTCTGATTGTGAATATACCGAGTCTTGCATTTCTCGGCGCATCCCTGTGGTGTCTCCATCACGACCACATCGGCTTCGCCGTCACGAACCTCGTGTTCGCGGTGTTCACCCATGCCTCCATCAAGAGCAAGTGAAGGAGGTGCGGAATGATAATAAACTACTGCATTTGCGACCGATGCAAAAAGCCAATGCCAGAAGGAACTGGTGCGCAGGTATTGAAAAGCACGGATGAAAAAGGAGCATATCCGCCCATGCACCTGTGCGACAAGTGCTTTGGCGAGGTGTTCACAGTGAGCGCCGACAAGATTATGAGCGAGCTGAAAGGAGAGAAGAAATGAGCGACCTAATCCAATGGCCCCGCGCTCAATATTGGGATTCCACTTTCAATCCCGTGATCGGGTGCAAGCCCTGCTCCACCGCGTGCGAGCATTGCTACGCGGCGGCATGGGCAAAGAGGTTCGGGCAGTCTTTCGAGCCGCACAAAACGAAGCAGAGGCCGCCGCGCAAGGGCGTAGTATTCTGCGGCAACATGACCGACCTGTTCGGGGAGTGGATGTATCCGTACTCAGGCAAGTTCATGGCCGAAAATCCATCAGACCTGATAGCGGCGTGCAAGAGTTCAGATGCCACCTATCTCTGGCTGACGAAGCGAGTTGAAAACATGGCGTTTGAACTTGCCGATGGAGCTTTCTCCAAGTTGGAAGAAGATAGATTTTCGGACCATCATCTCAGATTAGGCCGCCTAAACTTAAGCAACCACTACTTCGGCTTCACCGCCGAGAACCAGGAGTGGTACGACCGTCGAATAAAAGACTTTCGTGGCGGTATGCCTACTTGGGTTAACGGGTGGCTGTCCGCCGAGCCGCTTCTTGGTCCTATCGATTTGGGATTGCGGTACATCGCGCCGGAGGACGCTCCGTTTGAGTGGGTCGTCGTCGGTTGCGAGTCCGGCCCGAATCGCCGCCCATGCAAGATTGAATGGATCGAGAGCATTGTAGACCAATGCCGCGCAAGGGACATTCCCGTGTTCGTAAAACAGCTTGACATAAACGGCAAGTGCGAACGCGACATAACGAAGTTCCCGAAGCACCTTCAGATCAGGCAGGTGCCGTGGGCGAAGGAAGGAGAAACGAAATGATAAAGCCGCGACTCCAGATAATCCGTGGGCTCCCAGGTTCCGGCAAGACGACGCTCGCCATAAGCAAATACCCCCACCTAATGCGCGTCGAGACGGATATGTACTTCACGACTGGCGGCAAATACGACTTTACGATGGAGCGCAACAAGGATGCCGTCCACTGGTTCATCGCGATGGTCCAGTTCCTTTGCCGAGAGAGAATGGACTTCGTCGTGACAGGCGTTTTCGCCGCGCATACCGAGCGGCTGGACAAGGTTGTCAACATCGCCCTCATGTACGGCTACGATGTGTTCATCAAGACCCTCTACGACGACTTCGGCAATATCCACAATGTTCCCCAAGACCACCTCGACGCGATGCGCCGCGACTTCGCGTCGGAGCAGAAACTCCAAGAGCGGTACAGCGGGAAGAATGTCGCGTTCGGGCTCATGCCGTCGGAACTCAAGGTGGGAGGGAACGAGGAATGACCGCCGCCTACGACATCGAACGAGTCTCCGTTGCGTGCGAACAACTGCTGTCCGCAATCGACGCGGCCGAGAAGCATAAACTCGCGGACTGGTTGTCGCACAGGCTGACCGTTGTGCGTTCGGAGTGCAGGGGGCTCAAGGACGCAATCAAGGAACATGGCGACAAGGTAGAGACTGGAGGTCAACAGCAAGACTGATTGACGATTTCGGCATAAGGCGGTGAGAACACGATATAACAACCGCCCATGCTGACCCTCAACAAACTCATTGCGCCCGCTTACTACGAGGCGTGGAACGACATCAACTCTGGCAAGGTCACCGAGCCGTGGTTGATAGGCGGTCGTTATGCTGGCAAGTCTGCATTCGCGGCAACCATTTTGAGCGCGAGAACTGCCGCAAGGGGAATGGAAGATGTCCATTCGACTGTATTTCGCCGCCACCATGTAGACCTCGAAGACTCGGTCTTGAGCGAAATCAACATCGCCCTGTCGGAAGAGCGGCTTGACCTTGAAAGGCTGTTTTACATCAAGAAGAACCCGCTACGGGTAATCCGCAAGGACACAGGGCAGACAATCACCTTCCTCGGTCTTGACGACCCGCGCAAGCACAAGTCCAAGAAGCCGAAGTTTGGGCGAATGGGGCAGGTATGGTTCGAGGAGGCTGACGAGTTCTCCTGCTGGGATGACCTAGAGTCTGTCATCATCTCGATGCAACGCGCCTTCGGTGACTTCACGACCTTCGTCACCTACAACCCTCCGCGCTCTACGGCTAACTGGATAAACGTCGAGGCGGCGAAGCCATCCCCTGGCCGCAAGGTCTACCACTACGACTACCGCGACCTGCTGGAGATGGGGTGGATTCCCGACAAGGTGCTAGAGCGCATTGAGCACATCCGCAAGACAAACTACGAACTCTACCGCTATGTGTTTCTCGGGCAGGCCACAGGTACAGGCGGAGAGATATTCCGCAACCTCACCGCGAAGAAGATTACTGACGCGGAGATCGCCTCGTTCAAGGACAAGCGGTACGGAATGGACTTCGGCATCATCAACGACCCGACAGTGCTGGAGGGGACCTACTACGATTCCGACAGGGACACCCTCTACTTCTTCGACGAGGCGGTGCTTGAGCATCCCTACTTCGACGATGTTCACAAGATGCTCGTCCGCAAGGGCCTCGACAAGACCGAGATAATAGCCGATACCGCCCCTGCTGGGTGGCTCCAGAACATCAACAAGCTCGGTGCGAAGCTGAAAGGTTGCTACAAGGGCGACAACTGGCCCGAAATCGGGGTGAGCTGGGAGGCGGCGAGGACGCGCATAGTCATAGACCCCGAGCGCTGTCCGCTGGCATGGGAGGAGCACTCGCACTACGAATCAGACCACTACAAGGACGGCACGCTCAAGGAGAAGCTACCAGGACGGAACGACCACTCAATCGACGCAGGGCGCTACTCGCAGGAACACAACATCCGCGCCTCCGCGAGGAGCCAGTATATCGGAATCCCGAAGGCGATTGCGAGGAAGTTCCGCCAGTAGGTTGACTGTCTCGGCTGACTTCAGAAAGGAGCATTTGTCATGACATACTTTGCAATCGGGGAGTCAACTGGGGGAGCGGGAGAGAGGCGTCTTGGGCCTTTCGATACTCCAAAGGAGGCGGAAGACGCAGGAATGCGCGAAGCGCAAGACTCCAACGGCGCGTTCGTTTTCAGAGGCGTTGTCGACGAGGCGAATAACCAGGTGTTCACGGATTTCGCTCCAGTCTCGACTAACTCCGTCGTGAGGAACGCCGTCGCCGCGAACAGGCGGGTGGCGAAGAACGCCATGACAGTCGAGCAACAGCGCGAGTTCCAGAAGACCAAGTTGCCCAAGATAGAGGCGAATATCAGTGCGTTTGAGAAGGACTGCGAAAGCATACACAAGCAGGTGATGGCCGCTCTCAAGAAGGCAGACGGTATAGCGTCTACGGTATCACAGCTTGAGAAGAAGGCGGAGTCTCTGAAAGAGCCGTATCACGATGCGTTGATGGTGTCTGATTTTGACGAGGCGAAGTCCAAGGAGCTCTACAATAGGGTCAGGGAGGCGCACAAGAAGATAGTCGAATGCCGCGATATGTCGTCGCGCGTCGGCTACGACATCGTCAATTCCTTCCGAGTCTACTAACACCGCATCTCTTGCTTAAATGGCCGCACACGCCCCCATAGCCGCGCTATCCGCGCAATCGACAGGTCGCCCAGACGGACGGCCTCGCACGATTCTGCTCCAGCGCATTGTCGCGGAGGCGCAAAAGCACTTCCACAAGTCCGCAGTCGGGCTGATGAACGAAAACATCAACCCCCTGTGGAACATCGACGAGCGCCGCGCCCAGCAGATTTTCGACTTCGCTCGCTCGGGCAACTACGCATGGCTCCAGTATCTCTACAACGAGATTGAGGAGCGCGACCCCACCCTTCTCGTCTGCGTGACGCGCCGCACTTCCGCTCTTGCGGAACTCGACTGGCGCGTGGTGAGGGCTAACACGAAGCTCTACCGCAACGCCGACGAGAACATGGTGAAGGAGCAGATACAGTGCGTGGAGGAAGCAGTCTCGAAGATAGACAATCTTCCCGACGCGCTTGAGCATCTCGCTCTCTCCGCGTTTCGCGGCTACTCGATGATAGCCCCGATCCACGACTTGAGCGGCGACATAAAGCACTTCGACCTCATCGACAGTTGGAACCTGTGTTTTGACAAGGCGGGGCAGTCGTGGTACTTCAACCCTTCGGGCTCTGCGTTCTCGCTCCCTGCCAACATCGGGCTACCGAACGCGCCTATCCCTAAACAGCTTCAGTACATCCCGCCCGACCAAGTCTGCGTAGTGACGCGCAACAGGCCGATAGACTGGCCTGCGCTTATGATCTACCTGCGCTCCGCAGTAGGCGAGCGCGACTGGGGTCGTTTCCTTGAGACTTACGGACTGCCGCCTGTCATCATCACGATGCCCGAGTTCACCTCCAAGGAGGACGAGGACCTCTACGTTGCGGCGGCAGAGAGTGTGTTCGAGGGTCGTAGCGGCGTAGTGCCCTACGGCTCGCAGGTCAACTACGCAAGCGAGAGCCGAGGCACAAACCCCTTCACGGAGTTCATCGAACACCAGATGAAGCTCGTCGTGCTGATGTCCACAGGCGGTACCCTCGCCTCCCTCGCGGAGAGCGGGAGCGGCACGCTCGCCGGAGACGCACAGCAGGACGAATGGCTCCGCATCATTCGCGCCGACAAGCGCATTGTCTCGAACAGGCTCAACAAGCAGGTCTGCGAGCAGATTCTCGAAAAGAACTTCCCTGGCAAGCCGATACTGGCGGAGTTCCAGCTCGACAGCGACCCCCAGCCGACGGCGAAGGAGGTCGCGGAACTTGCTTCTACCCTTTCTTCGGCGGGATTCGAGATGGATGCGGACGAGCTTTCGCAGATTACGGGCTTCAAGATTCGCAAGAAACAGGAGGGCGGTATCGGCTTCAACGCGCAGACAGCCCCCGTTTCGACCCCTTCTTCGGTCGTAATCCCCGATGTCAGGGCCGAAATTCCGAAGAAAGATTCGCCTGGCACCCCTATCGTAGCCGAGAACGCGGGAAATTCCGCGCCTACGGGCGTTTCTGACGCAGGGAAGGTAAATATACCCCCTATGGGAGAAACGCCGCAGAAAGCCGCTACGCCGCCTGTACGCGACTTGCCTCCCGAGCCGTCACTTGCGGCGGCTGAGAAAGCGGACGCGGTGACCCCCGAAGCAGAAGAAATCGGAGAGCGTCTCGTCAAGTCGCTCCAGACGGACTTCAAGGGCGTGGCGGACGAGATAGCGAAGGTGCTGGCGCTTCCCGAGGACAAGAGGGCGGCGGCGGCTACGGAGCTTCTCGGTCGCATAGACACTCTCGTTCCCGACGACCCCGCTATGGCCGAGGTCATAGCCGAGCAGATGAAGGAGGCGTTCGCCCAGCAGTTGGCGAAACAGCCGGAGGGCGACGCGCCCGCCGCTAACAAGGCGATACCAAATTCGAAGAAGTGAAAGGAGACATCATTATGGCGAAGTTCAAGGTAGGCGACAGGTGCATACACACCGACATCATGGGTCACATGGACAAATGTATAGTCACGAAGGCAGACAAGCCAGGGCGTTATACCGTGGAGTTCTATCTCGGCGGAGAAAAGGAAGTGGCTGAAAGCTCCCTTCGGAAACTAACCAACGCCGTCCGCAATGGCTATGTTCCTCTACGCACTAAAAGCGGCGGTGTCGAGCGCGTCTACGACGGCGACAGGGTCATCTACAAAGGCAAGGAGTTTACTGCGGAGAAGCTCGGTAGCCCGAGTCTCGCACAAGGTATTCTCGTCGGAGACGACGGGGCGAAGGTTACGGTATCACTCAAGGACCCCGATCTGTTTGCGACTAACGCCGTCTGCGCCTGCAACTCGACGAACGCGATTGTCCGCAAGGCGATGAACGCGACTGCTCTCAACTACTCTCCCTACGCCAAGGGCGCGTGGATTCACGACGACAAGGGAAGGAACTACACTGTTGTCGAGGATGAGCACTGGGGGAAGGACGGCAAGGCCGTTCGTCTTGTGACTATCCGCGACGAACAGACGAAGCAGACGAAGGAAGTGCCCACGACAGAGCTCTCCTACCGCTTCCACATGGGCGAGGCAGAGTCTTGCAGGAAATGCGGGAACGCGGCCCTCAACTTCTCCCCAGGCGACAAGGTTTCTATAATCGATACGGATATTCGCTATGGCGGCGACAAGGGCGAAGTAGTCCGCAAAGACGGCTTCCGCTATGTCGTTCGTCTCACTTCGCGGCAGGACAAGCCCGAGGTCTACTTCCAGCCGAACCAGCTCAAGGCCGCGAACGCCGAGGACGCGCAGGGTCACGAACACGGCTCCGACGGCAAGTTTACGAGCAAGGGCGGCGGCTCTGACGGCGGCGACAGCTACGAAGACCCCAAGACGAAGCGCATGAAGGAGCGTCTTGCCAAGATGCGCGAGAAGAACGAGGCGTTACGCAAGGAGATCGACCAGCGCAAGGCCGCACTTGCTGGCAAGAAAGCGGAAACGGAAAAAATGCGTGAAGATGTCATGAAGGCGAATGTCGAGAAATGGAAAGCGGGATTGCCAAAGACCAAGAACACCATTGTCGAGAAAGCGATCAACGCCGTGGCTAAAAATGCCGACGAATATGTCATTCGCAAGGCATTCACTCCTGGCAAGTGGTTGCTTGAACGCAAGACGAAGTCGCTCGGTGACGCGGGCTCCGTCAAGGCATTCTCCTCGGAGGACGAAGCGCGGGCCTATGCGAAGAGCAAGGGACTGTCCGTCGTGAATGCTGTTGCGAAAAACGACAAGTGGATAGACGACTTCCATGTCATCGTCACTGGCGGCACGCCTGATAAGGAGCTTGTAGACGCGCTCAAGAAGAAAGCCGCCGCGTGGAAGGCCGCAAAGCGAAACTTCTCTGATACCGCCGCTGGAGCCGCCCACGACAAGGCAGAGTCTGACGCGATGGCTGTGGCAAAGCGACTTGGTGCAAGATGGGTACAGCAAGGCGCAGTCCTCAAGGTCATTATGCCGAACGCCGTTGCAAGGAACGACTGGGTCGCAGACCGAACTGGCGACTACACTTGGCGCGAGACTGCAAAAGAACGCGGAATCAAATCTGCTCTTCGAGCGGCTGGTGCGAGTTACGCGAACTATATTCCCGTAAACCGCGGGAGCGTAGAAAGGATGAACTACGACTCTCTTTCATGGGTTGTGAGGGCTGACGAGAGTGTAATCGACAAGGTAGCTCAGAAGATGAAACAGCTCGGCATGGAAGAAGTATCGAAGCCGACGTGGTATCAGTACGACGAGTTTACAGTTGTCGGGTACACGAAGATAAAGCCGATGCCGAAAAACGCCGTCGCTAAAAATTCCGTCTCTTCCGACAAGATCGACCAGGCCGACATAAAGATTCTGAGAGACGGAGGCATGAGCGAAACCGACATAGTCGAAGCTGTCAGATTGTGGCCGATGAAAGAGGCGAAGTGGGGTGGACTCAAGACGCTGGCCCAGTTTGTTTCAGGCTCGAAGGCGAAAGACCTGCTCATGCGTCACCACGAGTGGGCGCAGTCGGCATACGAGGTCAACTCCAGCGACACTTCCCTTATCGACAGGACGTTTGGAGTCACATCGACGAAGACTGGAAAAACGACAATCGGCTTCAAAGACCCAAAGACGAATCTTGAAGTCGTCGTGACGAAAGGTCCGATGTGGTGGATGATCAAACGGTCTGATGGGAAAAAGATGAAGTCTGTACAAAATCCAGCAGAGTGGGCTCGCAAGAAATTTGTGTGAGGTTGACCGAGACGGCAGATAGTAGAAAGAGGCATACCTATGAGCAAGCGGATATTTACCAACGCGACGAAGAACGCCGTCCTCCCCGATAGCGCGGAGGCCGGAAAGCCAATCGTCATTCAGCTCGCCCCTGCTGGCGAGTACCCGCAGTTCATCGACGATACCGACGAGAACGGAAACACGACCCAGAAGGAGGTCGTGCAGATTCTCGACGAGCAGGCGATGAACACCCTCGTCGCCAACTTCGAGAAGGCGAGGGGAGAGGCCGAGGCGCAGGGGCGCAAGTACGGCGTCCTCGTCGACGCGGACCACTCTTCCGAGACCTCTACCAACACCGCCGCGATGGGCTGGGTCACCAAGCTCTTCGTGGACCCCGAGAAGGGTCTGATGGCCGAAATCGAGCCGACCCCGCTCGGCGCGGAGAAGATTAACGGCAAGGTGTACCGCTTTGTGTCGGGCGCATGGACGCTCGACGACGCCAACAGGCCGCAGGAGCTCGTCTCCATCGGCCTTACAAACAAACCCAATTTACCTGTCGCTCCGATGATCAACGCGCAAGCGGCTAAGAAGGATGGGTCGGGAACCCCGCCTACGAAAGACGGCGAGGGCGTGACGGCTGGCACTCCGAGCGCAACCGCGAACGCAGACGAGAACAAGGGCGGAGGAAAGAACGCCGATACGCCTCCGGCTATCGAGGCAAACGCAAACAAAACGAAAGGACTTAACATGGACATTCGTGTCAAGCTGGGACTTCCAGCCGAGGCCACCGACGAAGAGGTTGAGCAGGCGCTCGACGCGCTCATCGCTGGGTGCCAGGGGCTTGAGGAAGTCAAGAACGCGCTCGGCTTCGAGCCCACCGCGTCCAACGAGGAGACGCTTGAAGCCCTCAACGCCTGCATCAATCAGTGCGGCGAGCTCCAGGCAAAGAACGAGGAAATCGAGAAGGAGAAGCTCGAAGGCGAGGCAGAGGAGTTTGTCTCCAAGAACGCCGACGTGATTCCCGAGGAGATGACCGAGGAAATCAAGAACGAGTTTGTCGAGGACAAGGAGAAGGCCGAAGTCACTGTCGCCAACTTCCGCAAGGTCCACGACCGCGCCGTTCTTAACGCGGCAAAGGCGGCTCAGAACGCCAAGCCGAAGGACGAGCCGAAGAAGCCCGTCATCAACTGGCGCGAGGCGAAGAAGCCTGTCGCGCTGAACTTCGAGGCGGCGCTTGCCGAGGCTGGCGGCGACCCCGAGAAGGAAAACGAGATCATCAAGAATATGTGCGCCAAGCACTAATCGCACAAGGAAAGGAACATAACTATGCCAGGATTCACTTCTTCTCTTACGTCGCCTGCTCTTCGCTTCGCGGCCAACGAGATCATCATGTCGCTCCGCAAGGAGATCACTCCCGTCACGCAGTTCACCACGAACTTCACGGCTGAGGCGGTCACCAAGGGCACGACTCTCCTCATTCCTATCATCTACGATACGGAAGCTGGCGAGTTCAACCGCGAGAGCAACAACTACCTCACCCCGAACGGCTCGCTGATGTACACGCCGATGAAGTTCGACACGCACATCAAGCACTCGTTCGGCTTCACCGCCAACGACTTCAACCTCGTGAACGGCACCTCGTTCTGGTCGAAGTCCGCGGAGGCATCCACCCGCGCCCTCTCGCGCAAGATCGCCAACACTGTGTTCGAGCTCATCAACGCCACGAACATTCCGACGAGCGGTCAGGACATGACGGAGATCACGGACAAGGACGGCAACGTCATCGGCAAGGAGGGCACTCCGCTCGAGTTCTCGTCTGCCAACGAGTATGTCGTCGGCTCCGACCCGTTCTCGAAGAGCACCGCCGCCATGCTCCGCGACGCCTGCGACAAGGCTGACATCGCGGCTGGCGACACCATCCTCGCCCTCAACCCCGTCAAGTTCGCCGAGCTCCTCGCGACGCTCGATGCCCAGCTCTACGGCGGTCCTGAGGCCATTCGCTCTGGCATCGTCCCGAACCTCTACGGCTACAAGGCCGTTGTCGAGGTCAACGAGATGCCTGGCGGCGTTGGCGGCAACCAGATTGGCGCGCTCATTCCCGCGACCTCTATGGCGATTGCCTCTCGTATCCTTCCTGTCCTCAACCCGAAGCTCTACGACGAAGTCGGTGTCACGACCGACGAGAAGAGCGGCCTTGCCGTTCAGCTCCGTCGCGCTGGCAACGTCTCCACGGATGACTCCGTCGCGACTGCCGAGGTGCTGTTCTCCGCGAAGCTCATCCAGCCCACGAAGATCGTGCGTCTCGTCAAAACGGCGACGCCCTCTCCGACTGGCGAGACTGGCTCCTCGGGTGAGACTGGCGAGACGGGCGAGACTGGCCCGACCGAAGGTCCTACTGGCGAGTAATCGCTGACAGGTAGCAAGGCTACTGGCTCGGGGTGGGGCTGACTCGCCCCGAGCCTAAGTTTTCAAAAGTAATTGAAAAGGAGGCATATCATGTACGAAGTAGGCGACAAGGTTATCTATCAGGGCGCGGACAAGAACGCATACAAGAAGGTCGGCGTCCTCAAGTCCATTGAAGAGAAGGACGGCAAGCCCCAGCTCACCGTAGAGTTCGAGGGCGGTGAGACTTTCACGGCTCCTGTCGACGACTGGTCGAAGGAGTTTACGAATGCCGTTAGGAACGGGGCATACGACACCCTCATCATCAAGAAGGTGCCGCAGTACGGCAACAAGTGGTGCATTTTCTCGGATGGTTCGTCGAACCGCCTCGTTCCGCGCGTGTTTGATTCGCCAGAATGGGCGAAGAAGTACATCAAGGAAGACCTGCCAGCGTGGGCCGACGCAAAGATTCGCGTCCGGAACTCCTGCGTCTCGACAAACAGCATCGTCCGCAACGCGATATCCCTTCTCAACCGCAAGGTTGTAAAGAACGACGCGTATTCCGACTACATGAGGTTCGTCAACAAATGGCGGGGCGTAGTCGCGGACATGGAGCGCAAGTTGCAGAGTTGCAAGCGCGAGGCACCTTCCGACGCAACCCTCGTCGTGTCTGGGCAGATCGACGACGCCATTAACGAAGTGCATACCGTGTCGCAGTGGCTCGAGAATACTCGATACCTCTCCCGAGAGGATTTCGAATTCTAATCGAAAGGAATGCGCCTTATGAGAATCAGCAACAGCACTGTCTCCAACGCGATGGCGGCGAACCGCAGAATGGCGAGGAACGGCGAGTCCGAACAGAGGGAGATCGTGGAGATGAACATAGACTCTCTCAAAAAAGATCTCGACAAGGTAGTGCGCGGCCTCGACGAGACCAAGCGCTGGATGGGCAAGTACGGAGACAACAGGATCGCCAGCATCGACAAGGCCAAAGGCGCTGTCGTGCAGGCCATCCAACAGCTCAAGTACTAATCTGACCGCCATGCCAAACTGGACAAAGCACTTCGACCACATCTACTGCTTCCACTACCTCCCCGACACGGAGAGGATGCCTGGATTCACGAACGAACTGCGCCGTGTCGGGATTCTCGACAGCGGCATCTTCTCGTTCGTCTACACGACGCCGGACCCGTGGGAAAAGAAGCTCATGGAGCTGTACCCGAACGTCGCAGGCCGCCACGCCTCCGCGCTCCAGTTCCTCAACCTGGGGCTCGCGTCCGCGAGAACGATCCGCGAGGCGCTGGGGCTCGGCTACGAGCGCGTGCTGTTCCTCGAGGACGACATCCGCTTCCTCAAGGACCTGGACGAGCTGGAGACGGCGCTTGCCGCGACGCCCGACGGCTACGACATCGTGCAGTACGACAAGTTCATGGGCTGGGATGTCACGCCCGAGTCTTACAAGGCATTGTGCGAGGCAGACGCAATCAACGACTTCTACTTTGACGCGAAGGGCAAGGAGCTGTCGAGCGGCGGGTGCTTCATGGCGACGAAGCGCGGCATGGAGAACATGCACAAGGCGTTCGTCGAATGGAGGCCTGCTCCTATGGACGGATTCCTCAACATGAACGGAAGCCGACACGCCGTTGCGCGGAAGAACCTTGCGGTGCAGATTGTCTACGGCGACGCGATGCTGTGGAACTATCTCCAGCGCGAAAAGGCGAACACGCACCACAAGGCGTATGCGCCTATGGCGCTCAAGTACGAGGACTACGCCGTTCCAGAGGGGTACGGCTACGCGGCGATGACCGCCACGGCATGATGTAGAGAGGAGCGATGTTATGGCAAAGTTCTATGCAGTCGGTTACACAAACGGCGGGGCCAACGAAAAGCGTCTTGGTCCGTTCGACAACATCAGCGACGCGTGGAAGTCTGGGCAGGTCGAACAGGGGTCAACGCGCAGATTCTCGTTTGCTGGCGTAGTGGACGAGAATGGGCAGTATGTGTCTTACAACTCTCGCACCTGCAAATCAAGCAATGAGGTCGTTCGTAAGGCGATGAACGGTTGTGCGGCAACTAACGCAAACGCGCCGATGTGGATAAACGACTACAAGAACCAGCTCAAGAGACGGCTTGCCGACCTCGACCTTGAAGCGACTCAAACTTTCGCTCTGCTTCGTGATTACGGAAAGACCGCGAGGGACAACGCAAAGGACGGAGCGAAGAACGACGAATGGCGGGAGCTCGAAAAGATCGGTTCTAAGTTCATTCCCGAACTCCGCAAGGCGGCTAACATCATACAGGGGCTGAAAAGGGAGGCGGACGCTCTTTAGAGCTTCTGCCACCAGTCCCCTTCCTCGAGTCTCTCCCCGCAGACGATACGCGCCATCTCAAGCGAGCTACCAAACGGCTCGTCTCTTGTGGCGCGGTTGTCCTTGAAATATCCGTCATCGGTCATTTCAGTGCGGAAGCGCAGTTCGACGCAGTAGTCGGGCCTCTCCCAAAACTCCTCCGTCTGCCTTTGGAACGACGGCGAGAGCTTTGACCCTTCGACGAGGCAGAACACTCCGTCCTTGTAGTACCCGAGCGCGTCTGCACCTCGGTGTCTGCATAGGTAGACCTCGTCTACTCTGCGTGTCGTCTTCACCTCGGCAATCCTGTCCGCCGTCCACATGGAAATTTCGTCCATCGCCGTGTCCTCCTTGCGGCTTTTATTATACCACAATCGAGGGGCGAAATCTGCGAAAGGCCAAAAACTTGCCAAAAAATTTTTTTGACTTTTTTTGACCTTGATTCTATTGGCTCAAACCGCTCTCGTATGGCAAAACTAGGCCAGTTTGACATTGATTTATGAATGTCAACCCCCGTCGTTTTTAGAAAAGCGACCTTGATTTCTCGGTATCAAACTGGTGTCGCCTTGCAAAACTGGCGAAAACCAAAAACCCGATTTCATATAATATTGTTGTAATTTAAGGCACACCATGCCTAGATTACATCGATCTTTGACAACCGAAACAACAACCAAAAACAAACAAGAAAGGAACACGACAATGAACAAGAGATACGACGCATACATCACAGACGAGGGAAAGGTACTCATCTACGAGAGGGGCGAGCTTGAGGAGTGCGGATTGCTCCCCGACGGCAAGCCTGTCTACGAAGGTGAGTCCGACAACGAAGATGAATGGCAGGAGTGGGTCGAGGCACACACGGACTGGCGCGACGACAAGCGTCTGCGCGTGTGTCGCAGGAGGGGAACCTACAACGCGGTCTACGCAAAGGACCTCGAAAAGAGGGCGCAGATGCTCTTCGACCGCTACCGTGAAGAAGGCGCTCGTCTCGGTTGGGGCGAGCTCTTCATCGACACTGGTTGGGAGGCATACACCTTCCGCGCCAGCGCCGACTGGAAGAACGAGCCCGTCCGCTATACCTTCGACCAGAGGCTGACGTGGAAGAACGCGCCCAAGGCCTACGACACGACCGAGGCATTGTGGGCGAGGGACAACTACGTCAGGCTCGTCGGAATGGCAGACGCGGCTCACGAACTGGGACTGGACATCGTATTCGACGAGGACTTCAAGGTCTATGTCGTGGGCCTCCACGCGATGTGGCAGGCCGAATACGAGTTCTGAAAGGAGGTACAACATGGAGAACAGAAAGCCAAGCGATAAGCTGATGCGCTACGTGCCGAAGAAGCTACGCCCGCACGTCATGGACGCGTACCACGACTGCGACGGCTACTGGGTCGAGTTCGATGACCTAGTCGACGTGAAGTACGATCCCTTCCAGACCTGCGCGACCATACACGAGGACACGATCAGCGAGGTGCGATACAGACTGGGCCAATGCGTCCTACTGCCAAGCGCCGAGCCGATCGCGTAGCGACAAGATAAACCCACGAGGGAGTCGGGGCGGAAACGCCTCGGCTCCTTTTTTTTGTGTTGACGCCCTCGGCTGACTGCGAAAGGAGAACACGACAATGAAATCATACGACATACTTGTGGAGACGATTGTCACCACCAAAAAAGGCACCTCGGTTGACCAGCGCACGATGGCCGCTGGGGAGTTCGAGAAATGGATGACGGAAAACGCCGCCGACTACGCAGACATGATCAAGCATTCGCTATCCTCTGGGGATGAGTGCTCAATCTGGGTCGACGGCAAAAAGGTGAAGATGAAGCGCGTTGAGAAGACAGACGGCAGTTGCGGCGTAGATGGACACCCCGACCCGACAGGAGAACCGCCGCCTAAGAAGCTGAAGATCGTCGTATACGCAATCTGCCACAACGAGGCGAAGTTCGTCAAGCGGTGGATGGATTCCATGAAGGAGGCCGACGAGGTAGTCGTTCTCGACACGGGCTCTACCGACGCGACTGTCTCCCTGCTCCGCTCCTACGGCGCGAAGGTCGAGACGAAGCGGTACGCCAAGTGGAGGACGGTTTCCGAGTACAAGAAGATAGTCGCCGACAAGAAGGAAACGCCGTGGAGGTTCGACTGGGCTCGCAACGACTCGATAGACCTCGCCAAGAGACTCGTCCCCGACGCGGACGTGCTTGTCTGCACCGACCTCGACGAGATACTGCTCCCAGGCTGGCGCGATAAACTGGAGAAGGCGTGGATCGGCTACGCGAATAAGAACGGCGACGCCCCGACCACCGCCCAGTACGAGTATGTATGGAACTTCAAGCCTGACGGCTCTGACGGCACGAAGTTCCTCTACGAGAAGGTACATACGCCGACACGGGGAAGGTGGACGCACCCCGTCCACGAAATACTCTCCTACAATGGGGCAAAGCGGATGGTGCGAGTCGACGGTATGCGTCTTGAGCACCACGCAGACCCGACGAAGTCTCGCGGACAGTATCTCAATATGCTCGAACTCTCGGTAGACGAATGCCCTTGGGATGACCGCAATATGCACTACCTCGGTCGGGAGTATATGTTCTACCGCAGGTGGGATGACTGTATCAAGACCCTCAAGCGCCACCTCGCCCTCCCGAGGGCGCAGTGGAGGGCAGAGCGAGCCGCCTCGATGCGCTTCATAGCGAAGTGCTACGGCGAGAAGAAAGACTCGCTCCGGCAGGAGATTTGGCTACGCAGGGCGATCATGGAGGAGCCGACGCAACGGGAAGCGGCATTGGAGCTCGCGGAGCTGATGTACACGCAGAGAGACTACCCCGCGCTCGTGAGGGCTTGCGAGGCGTGTCTTGCCGTCAAGGAGCGCAAGATGTCGTATCTTACGAAGGCAGAGTGCTGGGGCTTCCGTCCGTGGGACCTCTACTCCATCGGCCTGTGGTATACTGGCAAGCGCAAGGAGGCGATAGAGGCGAACATGGAGGCGATGTCCTTCGCTCCCAACGACAAGCGGCTCAAGGCGAACGACGAACTCATGCGTAAGTTGATGAAGGAGGGAACATGAAATCGACAAACAAAGTAATCGCGAACGCGGTAGCCGCTAATACTAAATCGGCTAAGAACTCCGCGACAATAGTCATCAAGCCGTCGCCGAGCGCAGACACGCGTTCCGCAGACCATGATGTGACTATCGAGGAGCTCAAGGCGTCTACGGAAATGCACATAGACGATGTGAGACGCGGCCTCGAATTTCTCGGCAGGCTCCTCAAGGAGCGCGGAGAACGCCACGACTGGACGAAGCTCCAGTACCTTCCGTCGTTCTTCAAGCAGTTCAGCGAAGCGCAGAAGACTGGTTGCTGGGGCAACGGCTGGTACGACCGCATACACTGCAAGCAGGAACGCCACCATGTCGAGGACGCGTGTCCGCAGGATGTGAACCTCTTGGACATTCTCGAACACATCGTGGACGGAGTAATGGCTGGCTTGGCCCGTTCGGGCGAGTACCGACAGGACGTGCTCGGTTCGGGCATTCTCGAACGCGCCTACGCGAACACGCAGAAGCTCATTCGTAACGCAGTGAGGGTGAGCGAGGATGGCAAATGACCGACGGTTTCCGAGTGCTGAAGTCGTGAAGGCGTGGATGAAGAACCACACCTGCACGCCGAAGGACGGAATACCAAGGTCATTCATTGACCCAGACGGCATAGAATGGGAGAACGAAAACGCAAGTGACAACGAGACGGCTGATTTGCTATAATTGATTTTGAGCTGGTTAAGAAGTCGTGTTCTCCGCCAGCTCTGCCTCCCAAGATAGACGGATAGTCAACTCTTGGGGGGCCTTTTTATGCCGTCCGCGAATTGTGTACCCCCATTGTACCCTTGTGGGTAGTGCTTCGGGGTATTACAGGGGCTCACGAAGTATCACCCCTAAAGACCGTAGTTTGCCGAACTGCTTGATTTACTGGGGAAAGTTTGGTGGCCAAGGCCGGGATCGAACCGGCGACACACGGATTTTCAGTCCGTCCACAAGTGCCTATTTTATTGGCGTTTTTCAACGAGGCGAATTTTCTGTACCCCTGTTGTACCCTTGTGTCCCTCTTTTCGCCCTTTGACAAGTATGATATGATATGGGCTGTCGTACAGCAAGTATCGGGAGGTATCAAACTACCTATGAAAAGGAAGAAAGGCGAGGGGCGGTTATTCGTCCGAGGCGACCGATGGTATATGCGCTGGAGAGCCAACGGCAGGGAGTGCACCCGATGCACGAAAGTTTCGGTATCCGAGCCCAACTCTAGGGAAAAGGCAGAGCGCGTTCTCGCGGAGGCGACGGAGATACTGCGTCTGCGCGACAAGTCCTCGCGTCTCGAAGTCGTAAAGAGGATGCTTGAAACTACCGAGGAGGAGATAAGGGACAGGATTGCTGGCATAAGGAGGGACGCGACTCTTGACGACCTCGACAGGATGTTCCTTGAATCGTCGTACCGCGTGGATTGCTCCGACGAGCAGATGGAAGCATACAGGCGGTATATCGGCGCTCTGCGGCGTTCGCTTGGAGGAAGGGTTCTCATAGGGGACATAGACGCAAATGTCGCAGAGCGGTTCTCTCGCGGCTTCTCGCGGGAGATAAGCCCCAATACCTACAACAAGTACCTGAACGGGCTGTCGCTTGTGTGGCGCGCGGTGCTTCCTCTCGTCGGATCGACTTTCAATCCGTGGGACGCCCTTCCGCGCAAGAAACTCGACACGGCAGTTAGGCGAGGGCTCACCGACGAGGAGATAGAGCGCGTGTTCAAGACCGCTACTGGCGAGATGAAGACGCTGTTCGCCATAGGGCTGTATACTGGACTACGCCTCGGCGACGCAGTTCGTCTCTCTTGGGAGAATGTAAGGAACGGCGCGGTATACGCAAGGACAGGCAAGACGGGCGCGAATGTAGCAGTCCCCTTGCACCCTCGTCTTGCAGAGGCAATCGGGGAGCGAGGAGACAGGACTGGGCCGCTGTGCCCCGACTTGTTGCACGCCTACACGCGATATGGGAGGAGTTCTATCGCGCAGAGGTTCACGCGCCTTTTCAAGAAGTGCGGGATAGTGACCTCTGAGAAGGCGGCGAGAGGCAAGCAGGCTCGTCCCGTCTGCGGATTCCACTCCCTGCGCCACACCTTCGTAAGCAGGTGCGCGTCGGCTGGCATAGACCGCTACATAGTGCAGGCGCTCGTAGGCCATGCTTCCGCGCGGATGACCGCCCACTACACACATCTGAAAGACACCGACTTCCTCGCCGCGTTTTCTAAGATGGCGTAAAAAATATTTTTTCGGCGTAGACCCGAAAACCGCGTTTGAGCCTTTGTTTATGGGGCTCTCACGCGGTTAAATTTTTTTTGGCAGACCCCGTTTATTTCTTCGAAAAGATTTCTTATAATATTGTAGGTGGGAGTACAATGGTACACCCACCGCAAAAGAACAGGCAACAAAAAAACAGGAGGACACGACATGGGAAATCCGAACAAGAAGAATGTCTGCTGCATCTGCGGCAGGAAGTTTGACGGCTGGGGCAACAACCCGTGGCCTATCGCCGAAAAGGGCGAGTGCTGTCAGGAGTGCAACTTCAAGCACGTCATTCCGGCGCGCATCGCCCTTCTCCGTGCGGAGCGCGAGGAAACCACCTACGCCAACGACGAGGACTGATTTCACACCAAAAAGGAGAACACGAAAATGAGAACAATAACAAGTGCAGACAACCAACGTGCGGAGCTCGTGCTCTGCCACACTAACGACAAAGGGACAGGAAGTGCCGTCAAGTTCGCGGTAGTTCCGGCATCGTGCTACGAGACAGGAGGATTGAAGGTTACCTTCGCTCATCAAAGTGGAAAGACGATAGATTGGAAAAACACTTCTATCGAGACTCTGATGGAGTTTGAAGATGTGGCGAAGTTGCTTGAGGTCTTGCGCGGCGAGACGGAAAGCATCAACAATAATCTTGGGCTTCGGTTTGAGAGGATGGCCAAAGGTTTTAGCAGTTATCTCTCGGTCCCTTGTAAGCTGTATTTCAAACATATACTTGAGCCCGACAGCGGTTATCGCTTCAATGTTCACGAGTGCGATAACGGAATTGACGAGGGCCTCAATTGGACTATAATCCTCACTAACGCCGAGGCGATGGGACTGGCTATCGCCCTCGAAAACTCCATGTCTGCAATCGCATTTGGACTCTGGAGGTGGTGACCATGAGCAAGACATATCTCTTGAAGCTCTCAGCGAAGGGGGCGAGGATCGGCGGCGACATCACCCGCGAGGAGTTCGACAAACGCCGCTCGCTTCAGCAGTTGCAGAAGGCGGTCGGCGGCTACCTTGAGTGCGCCCCGCTTCGTAGAATGCCACGCGAGTTCATGGATGTGGACTGCTTCGTGGACGAGGAGGGGCTTCTCAAGGACGGGGCTTGCCTCAACATCGTCGTCTCCCGTCTCTGCGGTGGCACATTCATCGTCGGCAACGCGGTGTTCGCTCTCCACAACGAAGAGGGCGAGACTCTCGGGCTCATGAAGGAACAATGCGACAGGCTGTCCGAGTTCCTCAAGTCGCATGGCGCGAGGGAGGAGGTGTCGGCATGAACAGGACGATGATATGGTTCGGTCGATACGAGGGCTGGCTTCGCTACTTGGCGAAAGGCGTGAAGTACCGAGACGCGGAGTGCATTCGGAAGAGCGCCGCTCTCTTCGACTTGATGCTCCCCGACCACTGCGTAGTGGTTCCCATGCCGAGCCACATGGGATTGTCGGGCGCGATGCTTGACGTTGCGAACGCCTTGCCGCAGGGCAAGCGGTTCATCATGGACGCGCTTGAATGCGAGCCGCACGAATCCTCGCAGTCGCAGAAGAAGGCTGGGTTTGCCCCTGCGCCCTTCCGCATGAAGTTCGACCCTACGGCGCTTGAGAAGTGTCCGCAGGAGGACCTCAGGGGAGGCATCTACGTCATCGACAATGTGCTCTGCACGGGGGTGACCGCTACTGCGGCGATAAAGGCGATACAGGACTGCTCGGGTCTCGACGCGAAGGTCGTGACACTTGCCTACGCGACATGGAGGTGAGGCGATGAACACCTCAACAATATAAAAAGGGAAATAGTGAAATGAAAACCAAATACCAAAAAATCAAACAGGCGAAACTAAAGCTGGAATGCCAGCTCTACGCTATGGAGCGCGACAAGAAAAAGCGGGAGAGGGAGCTGGAGAAATATGTAAGGCGGCATAGATCGCTGAGGTATGATGGGCTGGGAACTTCCGATATAAATAAACTGAGCAAGATATACGCATACTTCGACGCGCTGTATCCCATCCAATGGCAGGGCGGCCTGCGTTGCGACAATCGAGGCATGAGACTTTTCTACTGGCTTGATGACGACCCCGACTACTTGATACTTCACCTTACAAGCACGTCCGAGAACATCTGCTTCAGCGGTTCGACGAGTTGGCTTGTAAAGGCGGAGACATTGGCGGACAAGGTGGATGTGCTGGCGAAAGTCAAGAAGGATATACAGAAGATTATCAACGGCAAATCAATGAAAGCGAGGCAATGATATGGCTCATACGATGGTTAAGCAATACTTGGCGCTGAAGCGCGAAGCTCCCGTGGGAAGCGTCCTTCTCTGCCGAGTAGGGGATTTCTACGGCATATTCGGCAAGGAGAACGTAGACGACATTCGGAAAATCCTGTCGATACCAGACTCGTTGCAGGACAAGGCGTTTCTGCCGATACAAAACTTCGACACATACCTCGCCAAGTTCATACGCAACGGCAAGACGGTCGCGCTGGCCGACTATGCGGAGAACACAGCCAGAGGGAAATTGACGCGCCGCGCGATAACGAGGGTTATCGAGCCAGGAACTTGAAAACAATACACAACACACAAAGGAGGACACGACAATGCAAGTCACGAAGGAAATGCAGGAAATGATGGAGCGGACGATGGAGCAGTACTTCGCCGCCTACTGGCAGAAGCACGCCACGCCCGAGCAGGAGGCGAAGCGCGTCAAGGAGGGCAAGACCTTCAAGGGCGCATACGAGTTCTGCAAGTCCGTCGCGGAGAAGTACAGGGGCAAGGCGAACGGCGGCGCTGGTTGCGTCGCTATGCCCGACGACCTCGCCTACTGGATTCTGATGGAATACATGGAGCATGAGGAGGAAGGCGCGAAGTACAAGACGCCGGACGAGATCGAGGCAGAGGCCAAGCGCCAGAAGGAAGACGCCGAGCGCAAGCGCAAGGAGGCCGAGGCGAAGGCGAAGAAACTCAGCGACGGCTCGCTCTTCAAGGTTTCTGCGGACGACATACAAGCGGCAGAGCTTGCGGCGCAGAAGGCGAAGGAACAGGAGAAGGCGGTCAAGAAGGCAATCGCCGCTGAAAAGGCGAAGGCCGAGGCGGTCGCAAAGAAACTTGAAGCGGCGCAGATGTCGCTGTTCTGACCGAAAGGAGTCGTCATGACGAGCAAGGAACGACAGAGGGCGATAGACGCGTTCAACGCGGAAGAGTTCCATAGCCACAATACCTGCTTCTACGGATGGATCAAGCCGAGGGCGAACGGCGAGTTCACGCTCACCATCTATGCCGTTAACAAGACATTGTCCTACGGCTACCGCGTCACCGAGGTCAACAGGTCTTGGAGCGACAGGAACTACTATGTCTGCAAAAACGTGTGGCGCTCCATGTGGGGCGGCATACAGGTCGAGTTCGACGAACAGGTCCACAGGGCATCGCAGGAGTACGGCTGGTACAACGACAAGTGGGGGCGGAAGGTCCGCTGGTCTGCCAGCGGTACCTTCTGGTACGCGCCGTGGGTCAGCTACATGAACCTCGACGCGCTCGACGAGACGAAGTACAAATACTGCGGCTTCAAGTTCTACGAGGGGCAAATGTCCCTTACCGAGTATTGTTCCCTGTGGAACAGGCACAAGGGCATAGAGCTGTTGAGCAAGGCGGGGCTGTCGCGTTTCGTCAAGGAACACCTCGTGTCTCGCCTCGAGCGCGACAAGCCGTTTGCCACTTTCGTCCGTACCCACGCGAAGGACATCGTGGAGGGCGGCAGGTGCGGAAGCGGTTACCGTCCGCAGACCGTGGTCCGCGCCTTCAAGAACGGCTGGTCGCTTGAGAAGGCGTATGAGATGGAGCGTGCGCGGTATTCTCTCAACCGAGCGCCAAAGGGGATAGACCGCGTGAAACTGCTGGAATACCTCGACAAGAACGACATCGACGTGTACGACTACTACGGCTACTGCGAAGATGTGAAGCGAGCGAAGGAGGACATACTCGCCTTCGGCGTGACATTCCCGAGGGACTTCCATGAGGCGAGAGTCAAGATGCAGAAGCGCATACAGATTGCGGAGGCAAGGAAGGACAAGGAGCGCATCGCCGCCCTCAAGCGTCTTGCCAAGAGGGTGAACGAACTCCTTGCGAAGATGTCGGCGCGTCTCGCCTGCCGTGTCGGAGAGTTTACAGCCGTGTTCCCGACGACGAGAGCCGACTTCCGAAACGAGGGCAACCGCATGAGGAACTGCATAGGCGGCTACTTCGAGCGGTGCGCCGACGGTCAGGCGGTCTGCTTCTTCGTTAACAGGAACGGGAAGCGCGTCGCGGATGTCGAGTCTAGCACTTCGGGCAAGGTACTCCAGTGCCGCGCCAAGTTCAACGGCGACACCGACGCAGAGACGAAAGACTATGCAAGGTTCGTCGCGAAGAAGGTCGCGGACGCAATTAGGAGGGACAAGAGAAAGGCGGCATAGCAGACAAGGCGAAAGAATGCCGGAAATCGTGGCGGTGGCTTTTCGGAGTCGCCGCCATTTTTTTTGTCTGCTTTGATTCTGTATTGTTTCTGTATTGATTTTGTATTGATTCTGTACTGGGGTCTGTATTGATTTTGTATTGCCATAAAAATAAAAATAAAAATAGAAATAAAAATAGAAATATATAATCTCTCTAAAGAGAGATATAATGCTGGGTTTGGCAACCCAGCGCAATCTCCTCTTCTTCGTTTTTGCCCTTCTCGATGTCGGTATTGCGTGGCTTGTCTGCAAGGTTTCCTCGTAGAATCGCGTACAAGGCGGCGTAAAGGCGTTCTGCGCCATTTTCTTTGTTCGACAGTATGATTTATCCTCTCTCGGCTCAAATGCCTTATACGCCAAATTTGCGCGGGTTGTCAAAAACGCCTATTGCAGAGGGAGAGCATACTATGGCATGGAGAAAACCAGAGACGAGGGACTTGACCGCGAAGTTGAACCAGCGCGAGGTCACGGCGTTCAAGCAACACCCCGACTTCGTGACGATGGCTGACCCTGCGTCCGACATTCTCGAGCAGACGGCAGAGATGGTTCGCGGCTACTGCCGTACCAACAAGCAAGTGCGGATGTCGCCAGAACTCGGCACGATACCCGAAGGGCTGATGTCTGCCGCGATGGACTACGCCGCGTTTGATGTCTTGAAGCGCATCAACGTCCAGCCCAACGAAGCGCGCAAGGCGGCGTGGGAGAAGGCGATAGAGCTTTTCGAGAAAGTCGGCAGGGGCGAGTACATTCCCGAGTCGTGGGCAGAGCATGAGACAGGCGAGGAGGACACCCAGTCTAACAAGGCTCGTCCAAAGTTCTCCGATATATCCCGCTACAAGATTCTCGACATGTACCCGCAGATTTGACGGAGGGCGGAGACTGATATGCCCCCCACTACGAGAGAGCAGACTGGCGTATCAGGGCTCACGCCCCGCGCCACTTCCCTTTCTTCCGACCGCATAAAGAAGGAGTGGTCGCAGAAGATAAAGGACGAGGCGGTGTTTGGTGCGCGGATAACCCACCGCGCCTATGTCGATTCGATCAAGAAGCGGCTCGTCGAGGTGATTGGCGGCACAATCACGCCGCAAGAGGCAGAGCGGCGGCTCAAGGAGACCCTGCGCGACCTCGGCTATTCTCCCGAAGGGGGCTTCAGGGGCAAGAACAAGGGCGTTCCCCCTGCGCCGCCTGGGGACATACGCGACCTCTCGTCCTCTCGGCGCATACAGCTCATCATCGACACCAATGTAAAGCGCGCTCGCTCCATGGGACAGGTAGCCGCAAGCGAAAACCCGATGACGATGATGTCTCTCCCTGCGTGGAAGCTGACGAGGACGGGAGCAAGAAAGAAGCCGAGAGGCGACTGGAACAGGCGCTGGGCGGCGGCTGGCGCGAAGTGCGGCTGGGAAGGAGCGTCGAAACGGCAGATGATTGCCCTCAAGACGAGCCCCATCTGGCAGGCGCTCGCGGAAGGCGCTGGCGGCTTCGAGGACACTCTTGGCTCGCCCTTCCCGCCGTTTGCCTTCGGCTCGGGGCTTGCGTGGGTGAGCGTAGGCAGGAGGGAGTGGCAGAGGATTTGCCAGTCCGAGGGCATCCCCGACGGGCTCGGAGAGGTCACGAAGAAGGCAAAGGAGTTCATGAAGAAGGGAGGCGGCACTACTGCCGTCTCTATGCCGACTGTCTCTACGGATATGCCGCCTATGGGCGACAAGCCGCAGGGCGTTCCCAACCCGATGACTACGCCTACGAAGCCGACGCAACCCGCTCCACAGCCAGCCGCATACATTCCCGACTACTCTGCGAGGAACGCCGCGAACGACGCGATAGACGACTCCCTTGAAGCCATAACGAGGCTCATGGGCAATGCCGAGAAGTCGATACGCGATGCGGAAAAGAGACTCGGCTCGGTGGACGACGCAGGGGACGAACTGGAACTGAACGAAGCGATAGTCTCGATGAAATCGGCGTTTGCCGAACTCTCCTCTCTCAAGGGCCGCGTAGTGAACTACGGCTCTGCGATAGACACCGCTCCAGCACCGAGGAGCAAGGCCGAGCAGGTTCCATACGACCTCGCCATGCAGAGGTACGCCGCGTCCGCGAAGGCAGTGGCAAAGTCTGCCGAAAGGAAATACGGCTCCGCGAAGAGGCGCATGGACTACGCCCTCTCCGATTGACCCTTGCGGCTGACTTTGTGGAGATTGAAGTCAAGTTAGACTCTGCCGCGCTTCGGCGCAGGCTGGCAGTCGTCACCTCGTCGCAGGCGATGAGGCGGCTCAACGGTCATATAGGCAACATCGTCCTCGAAAAGACAAAGGACTTCCTCGACGAGATGTCCGTCACGCGCCACAAGGTCGCAGACAGGATCGGCGCTCCGCACAGCAAGTTCTACGAATACGCCTCTGGCCGTCTCGCGGGATCGCCACGACAGCAGAACACAGTTCTCGAGAATGTCAGCGACAAGGGCTCGACCGTCTCTATAAAGAACACTCCTGGCCTTTCAAGGGCGAAGCAAGACCTCCATATATCCGCGAAGAACGCGAGAGCTCTCACCTTGCCGATTTCGCGCGTATCTCACGGCAAGCGCGTAGCGGACTTGAAGAAGGAAGGACACGTAGTGTTCCGTCCAAAGGGAACCAACATCCTCGCGGAGACTCGCGGCAACGGCAAGGACGCGAAGCTCCGCCCTCTCTACGCGCTCGTAAAGAGCGTAGTCGTTCCGAAGGACGAGGGACTGCTCCCGAAGGAGAAGCAGATCGCGGAGTGGGCGACCGACGCGGCGCACGATTTCTTCGACGCCATGGGCGGTCTGGGTTGACCCTTGCGGCAGATTTTGGACAAGGTGTCCGCAAAAAAGGAGAACGACAAAATATGACATTCAAGGAAGCAGTTAGGGCGCTTGACGGCGCGGGCGAGTTCGGCGCGAAGAGGCCGTCGATGGTCGGCTACGCCGTGAAGACTGCGGAAGTCGACGAGACTACGCGCAAGACGATCCGCGAGACCGTCGAGGTCAAGGGGCGCGAAAGCGGCGCGACGACGTTCACGATGGAGGACGGCGTGCTGTCCTTTGCTGGCGGCGGCGACGCCACGCTCACGGCGGAGCAGTTCAACGCCTTCGTGTTCGCGGACGACTGGAACGTCGAGAAGGCGGCGGAGCTCGAGAAGGCCCGCACGGGCGCAGGGGGGATGTAAGGGAGGAAACGCCGAATGGCCTTGAGGGACATAGCCGAGGGGATAGCCGAGTTCATCGGGGAGGACAAGGTTCTCCACGACAACGGGCATATCTCGGTAGTCGTAGAGGACAAGGGCGACTTCAACTACCAGATAGCGGAAGCCCTCGGACAGCTCGGCGTATGCGTCACGATCGCAATGGTCGGCTTCCGGCGCGTGGAGCGCTCCCCGATCCTGCAGGGCACTCTCGAAATCCAGATTTCGTGCTACGAGCACCCGACGCTGAACCGCGACGACCCTTCCACGATGACGGCGCAGGCCGTCATGGAGCATTTGTCGCGGATTCTCCACTACAAGCGATTCCCCTTCCTCGCCAACCAGTTTCTCTTCAAGGACTTCCGGCGCGACGACACCGACGAGGCGAACATCGTGCGCGGAGACTTCGAGGTGAACACCCTCCTCGGCTACGAGGACGCGTGGGCGGCGGAGAGGCGAAACGAAAACAATCCATAATCAAAGGAGGAACATAAAATGGGTCAAGTAAACATTGGCGAGACAGGCCAGCAGATATTCAAGAACGACCAGCTTGCGTATGGCGTCGGGTCGAGCTACACGACGTGCACCGTAAGCGGCTTCAAGTTCATCCCGACTTCGCTCCCGATCCAGATCGGCGGCGACCTCAAGGAGTACAAGGACAACACGGGCGTGACGTGCTCCATTGTCATCCCCGAGACGTTCCAGACCATCTCCATCAGCGGCTATCTCATCAAGGGCGGCGGGAGCGCGAACATCAAGAAGGGCGACGAGGTGACTGGGCTTCCGACTGTCGACGGCATGAAGACTGGCGTCAAGTGGCGCGTTCAGGACTTCACTGTCAACTGGCAGAACGAGGACGTCGCCAACGTCAGCCTCTCCGTCAAGAGCTACACATTCTAATCTCGGGGGGCGTGCCCAATGCTCCCCTTCGAGACAAAGCTCGCGCTGTTCCCGCGCCGTGCGCTCGTCGTGCGGCTCGGGATGTTCCGCTCGATTCGCCTCCACCCAGTCACACTCGGCAGGGCGGCGGCGATGGAACTCTTCGGGTGCGGGCTTCTCAACGGGAAGCTCGACCCCGCGCAGTCGCTTCTCGCCGCCTGGATACTTTCCGTCGACGAGGACAGGGTCGCGGACATAGCCAACGGCGACGTGAAGGGCGGAGCTGCCTTCGTGAAGGGTCTCGGCGGTCATGTTGCAAAGGTGGCGCACGCTGTAAACGTCCTCGTCGGAGAGGCGATGCTCCCCTTCATACCGCCGAAGAAGGAGGACGGCGCGGTGGAGATAGACGACGGACTGCCGAAGGGAAACGGCTGGCCACTCGAAATCACGGAGGCGCTCTGCGCCCACTACGGCTGGGGCTTCGACGAGGTCCTGAGGATTGAGGTCCAGAAGGCACTTGCGCTCATCGCGGTAAGCAGGCAGAGAAACAGCGGCGGCTCTGGAGGTCCAGACTACTACGACCGAATAAGAATAGAACGATGGAAGAAGGCGGGAATCATAACGCATTCGGGAGGCAGGTCAAATGGCTGACACCAACAGCGACGTGAACATCAACATAGGCGCGCAGGCGAACCTCGACGGCGCTACCCAGCAGATACTTGCTGAGTTCTCGCAGGTAGAGGAACGCCTTGTACGCATCGGCACGACCGAGGCGAAGTCGCTTGCAAGGCAGTTGAGGGAGGCGACGCGGGGACTCTCGAAGGGAATCCTCGACCCCAACGACGTGCAGGAGCTCGCCGCCGCATTCTCCGGCATAACGAAGGACGCCCAGCTAACCGACAACGCGATTGACGACCTCTCGACATCGTTCGACAACGCCGTAAAGAACTCGCGCAACCTCTCCGACTTCATGAACAAGACGGGGAAGCACGGAAGCGCGACAAAGGCCGCGCTAAAGGGGATGTCCGACGCGCTCGACAAGATGAACCCGTCCGCGAGCAGACTGTCCGCCGAGGTCGGCACATGGGTTCAGAAGATACCAGGCGTAGAGAGGCTCATGGGCAAGATGCCTATGCTGGCTACTGGTATCGGCGTGGCGTTCAAGGCGGCTACGGCGCTGATAATGACTACAATCAGCGCGATGAAGGAATACCAGGCGGCGGTGCGCTCCTTCACGGCTCGCAACCTCGACATATCGGGCGAGAACGCGAGGAACAGGCAGACGAACAGGGTCGCGGACGCGGAACTTGCGGCGCGCAAGCGGCGCGAGGAGCTCGAGGACACGCAGGCGCTCCGCGATACCGAGTTCGAGCTGACGAAGATAAAGAAGGAACAGGAACTCTACGACATGCAGGCCACGACTCCGTATGCGAGGGAGCGCGAGATAAACGAACTCAACCACAGGCGCGACATAGAGGAGCAGGAAATAGAGCTCAAGCGCAAGAGGAACGAAGAGGCGATAGAGGCGAATACACAGGACACCAAGACCCTCGACGAGCAGAAGAAGGCCCTCGACGACCGCATAAAGGCCGAGGAGAGCCGCTACAACATAATGACGAAGCTCCAGCAGAAGTACCAGTCGATGGTCGGGGAGAAGACGCAGAAGGCGAACGCGCAGGCGCAGGAGGAGGCGCGTCTCATGGGCTTGTCCGAGGGCTCGAAGGAGTACAAGGAGTATGTCGCCAAGCAGACCGAATCCCTCATCTCGAAGTGGATGGGCGGCGCTAAGTCGTGGGTGTCTGACAACATCAGCGACCTTGCCGCGTCGGTCGGGCTCAAGGAACTGTCGACGAGCGACGCGGAACAGCTCTGGAAGGAATACGCCGACAAGGAGCGGATGCAGAAGCAGACCCTCGAGGAACTCAAGCGCCAGCGCCAGGGGCTCGACGCCGACTCCGACAGTCTCGCCAGGCAGAAAAAGAACCTCGAGACGCAGAAGGACGTGATAACGAGGATGGAGATGGCGCGCACCTCCAGGAACAACGCCGAAGAAGCCGCGAGGAAAAACCAGATAATGGAATCCGTAGCCAACAGGCGCGTCGAGCTGATGGGCGCTGGGAACCGACTGACGGCGATGGGTCTCGGCGGCGGCAACGCCGTGTTGGACAGCGGCAAGAAGATCGCGTCGAACACCGACGAGATAAAGCAGATACTCAAGGACTACGTTCGCCAAGGCATAAAGTTGGCTCCAGGCCAGCACATGAGCGGCACTGCTGACACGTCGTTCATAGCGAACAACAACCCGCTCGTATGGGCGAAGTGATGGAGGGCTAAGACTATGGCAAACGACAACAAGGTAATAATAGGCGACATGGCCCGTGGCCCTTTCGAGACGACGGGCCGTTCAGAGAGCTGGGCAGAGCAGAGGTCGGTCGCAGTCTCCATTGTCGGACAATTGAAGGACATAGCCGACAAGGTGAAGCCAGGCGACTCGATGGGACAGTTCCCAAACTGGTTCAAAGGCGCGTTCAATTCCCAGTACTATGTCAAGAACCTCGAGATGACTTCTCCCGACGGCGTTACTGGCGAGCTCAAGATGTCGCTCGTCAAGTGCGGACAGGGCAAGTTCAAGCCGTACAACATAACTTGGGAGGTGTCTATGGAGGAGGTGCAGATGCGCCTCATCAACCACCCCATGATTATCGAGAACGGGAATGTCGAGACGCTCCTTCTTTGGGAGGACACGCAGAAGGGACGCCGCGTCAAGCAGAAGAAGAACGGCGAATTGGAGTTCTACTACGACTGGTACGACTACTCCGCTGGTTCTGGCGTTGTCACTGTCAAACAGGAGGAAATAACTGGCGAGTGGAATATTGCCTACTGCAAGGCGGTGACGCAGGGCATAGAGACATACAACCGCTATCTTCCGACGATAACGAAGAACAGCTACTACCTCGAACTCAGCGGGGCGAACTACAACACCGACCACGTCATCACAGGCGGCACTATACAGGACTTCACGGGACAGGGGACGATAGGGCATTTCGACGTGCCCGAGCTCAAGGTGGCCGGATTCATCAACAACAAGGACGGCGTGTGGTTCAAGAACTGCGACAAGTACACCTCGCAGGCGGACGGCTCTTGGATAAGGACGGAGGGCTGGGTATTCACGAACGACCCGCGCCATATGTGGATTTACACGAACCAACTGGAAAACTGACGGCATGGCGACTAACTACCAGCTACCGAGGAAGCCACGCGCTGGCGACCCGATGAGGGTCGGGTGGGCAGACTCCGTTGTCCGCTCTATGGGCGCGTTGCGCCCTGTGCAAGTGCCTGGAATGCTTATATCGCGCGGAACCTACGGAACGAGGTACACGCCGATAAGCTCGTCTGCGGTAAGGCAGTTCAGCCTGTCGGAGCTCCTCCCCTTCACTGTCCGCTGGTACGACTACGGCGAGGACGACGGCGGCAACCCAAGGGGCGGCGAATGGCAGATATACATTCCGATCGGTTGCCTTACCGTGGCGCAGGCTGGCGAGACGTACTTCTACATCCCGACGAACGACCGCGCCAAGGACGAGGAAGGCCACAACATATCCGACTGGTACAAGATTCCAGAGCCCGAGGACACCGCCTACGCGAACGTGGTGCAGGAAGAGGACCGCGTTGCGACGAGCTGGACGGTCTACCTCAACATGAAGCCGTGGCCCCGCGTCCATGTCAGCACAGACCCAACCGACTTCAACCCAGTGCAGTGGCGCGTAGCCGTTGCGGAAATGCGCATTGTGCAGTACAATGATCCCGACCGCAAGGACGACAGGTACGCGGTGCGACTCGTTTCAGAAAGGCAGATAGCCGAGGCATGGGACGCCTCTTCGCCGTTCGCGATACGCTACGACATATCGGAAGGCGACTTCAAGAACAAGAACGCCACTCCGAAGGCGATGCTCGTTAACCAGACAAGGTTCATAGGCAGGTTGCAGGAGACTGTATCTCCAGAAACGGACATTTCGTCTTGGAAGAATGTGTGGGTAAGGATTCTGCACGACGGAGAGACATTTGAGATGTCAATAGAGCACGACCTCGAAGGCGACGAGGCGAGGAGCGACGACGACAAGACCGTGTACCGCATCTACGACCTCGACGAAATGGTCGTGACCGAAGACCTCCGCTCGTCCGTTCCCGAAATGGACTTCTACACGAGCCCAGCGACGGCACAGGCAAGTCAGTCGGGCGTAACGCAGTCGCCATGACGGAGAGGAGCGGACTATGCTCGAAAACCGCGACGACTACGAGTTCCTCACCGAGAACGCCCTAAAGCGCATCAACATCAAGGGCGCTCCCTACCCCCTGCGCTCGCAGAAGCTCGTCATAACGGGCGAGGACGAGGCGTATCTGCGCGAGGCGATGCTTGAGCGCAGGTACATAGAGGGCGCGAATCCAGAGAAGTACGACAAGGCCATACTGCGGGTAACGCAGGCCGTCCTCCGTGCAAAGTGGCTGTACGACGGAATCGCGGAGGATATATTCCGCACGGGCAAGTGGATGGACGCAGACAAGGTGGAGGACTACGAATCCGTCATGCCGTCGGGAGCGGTAGTGACTTTGTACGGACAGAACCCGACGAGCACGAAGCCAGCTGGGGTGGACGCCGCCATATCGGACGCGCAGGACGACATCGACGACCTCAACGACGAGCTCGCGGAAGACCTCCAGGCCAAGTACGACGCATTCGAGTCGGAGATAGAGGGGCTGTACGAAGACAGGGACGCAAAGGTGGCCGATGCGGAAATGGCGCGCGACGACGCAGTGTCGCAGTCGGAATCTTCGTTGCAGTCGGCGCTCGCGCAGATGGAGTCGGAGCACGAAGCGGCTGTCGAAACCATAACGAAAGAGTACCAGGAGGCGATGGACGATCCCGACGCAGACCACGATGCGGCGCGGAAGAAGTACGAAAAGGACCTTCTCGACGAGAACAACGGCTACGCGATGGACGTGTCGGCGCGGCGCGACAAGGCGCGTTTAGAAAAGTCTGAGGCGGAGAACGAGTGCCGCAAGGCGACATGGGACGCGGAGTGCGACCTCTACGACGAGGCCAAGCTGAAGTTCGACTCCTTCGCGGCGGAGACCGAAGAGCTCAAGAAGACGTGCGCGGACGACATAGCGGACGTGGAGTCACAGAGAAACCAGGCGATAGCCTCCCTCGAACAAAGCGCGGTATACTACGGATTCCTCGCGCTCGACGAGACCGCCGGATACGAACCGAAGCCAGGGGGAGACGGCGTGGAATACTCCGATGCGCTTGCGGAAATGGCGGAAGGGAGAAGGGAAATGGAGATAGCCGCGCTATGCCTCGACAAGTACCTTCGCAAGACCCCCCTTCTCGTGTCCGAGCCCGCGTCCGGCAAGATCGACGCGACGTTCGTCGCGCACGCCCCTTCGTCCGATGCGACGATGATGGCATACGCCGACCTCGAGCGGATGCGGTGCCTCACGACGACTCCGCCTGCGGTGTACAGGAACGCCTACTACACTGGCGACCCGAACGACGGCGCATCCTACAGCGACGAGAAAGCCACTGGGAGCGGCGGCAACGTCCAGTTCTACTACAAGAGCGGAAACGTGGTGCTGGATTACAGCGACACCTCGTTCTCGGTTTTTTTCGGGAGGCGGCTGGAGCTGGAGGAGGACTGGATAGACGCGATATACGCGACCGTCCGCATATACCGAAGCGAGACGGCACGCTCCGACGATGTACCGCTTACGATCAACAGGACGCTTGGCTTCATGCGCGTAAAGCTGGAGAACGAGGGCGTACAGTGCGAGTCGGACCTTGCCGACATCGACAGGATACGGGACGAGCTCGCGGAGACGATAGCGCACTTCGCGGAAACGCGAGATACGGTCAAGGAGGCCGCGACCGAAGTGTATTATCTCGCCGTCGACGCGGCGCAGAAGGCATACGAAAAAGCGGAGGACGACGCAGAGGACGCGCTGACCGACGCAGAGGACGCGGCGCACCGGACCTATATGGCGAGCATGGAAACCGCAGAAAGGGCCTTCAACACCAAGGTCGCGGAGATAGAGGAGGACGGCGAACTCAGCGACGAGGAGAAAAAGCGCCAGATAGAAGCCGCCCAGTCGAGGTATGACTCAGCATGGAGCGCGGCTCTCTCTGCGGAAGTGGCGGCAAAACAGTCCGCCCGTTCGGCCTACGACACGGCGCTGACAGCCGCCGCCAACACACGGCAGGACGCGGAAGAAGCCGCACTGCAGGCCAGGAACGCGGCGTACAGCGCGGCAGACCAGGCATACGCCGACTCCATCGAGGGGCCGACGCAGGACGCCGAGGACGCAATAGACGAGATCAAGGAAAGGCCATCCCAGAGAAGGCAGGATGCAAGGGACGATTACGACGACGCGGTAGCCGCCGCACGGAACCAGCGGGATGCCGCCGTGTCCGCCGCATCCGACACCTTCAACAACGCCTTGTACTCGCTGACCGTGGACGGCGACCCGATCCTGCCCGACCATTCGGAGGATTCGCCAGTCCCGTATCTTCAATACACTGATTCGTTCCCAAACAGGACGCTGACGACCGAAGCGTACAACGAGGCAAGCCAAGCGGAACGCGACGCGTTCTACGCGGCGTTCAATTCTGCTAACAGCGCATACCGAGCCGCGCAGTCCGCATACGACACCGCGACAAAGGCCGCGTCGTACAACTACTGGCAGGCAAAATCGCAGATCGAGGACATCCGCGAGGACGCAAGATGCCGCTGGACTTTCACGCCCGAGGCGATAGACTCCGACGGGCTTTCGACTCCATCTGGAAACAACGCAAGCCATATCGTGAGTCTCTCAATGGCGGGCATAGAGCACTTCGACATAGTCTACAAGCCGAAGTCGCTTACGGGCGCGGACTTCTCCGACTACTACGCCGAGCTCGACGGCGAAGCGGCGACAGGCCCGACAGCGCCGTAGCGGGAAACGCAATCCCCCTTCTCATCGGCGTTGACGGAAACGGCTGATGAAGGAGGATTGTATGTACAAGAGACTACTGACTATTGATGCGGCACGTCCAGGACAGACCCTCGAAGCCCTCGAGGTCGGGAGGTTCTCGGCGGTTCTTCTTTCCATCGTGCAGGTGCCCGACGCGGCTCGGACGCTGACATTCACCCTCACGGACAACGGCGACTCCAGCACTGGGGTGGATTTCGAGGCAGGCAAGGTCGGCGGCGGCGTTTGGGAGGTGCTGATCCGCTCTGCGTTTTTTGCGGAACTCGGTCCGCGCCACTACGAAGTCGAGATAGCAGACGAAAACGGCTCTGTGTTCTGGTCTGGGCACGGCATCCTCACGGTCATACCGACCGCGACGAGCGTTGCCCCCGCCGATGTCGGCCCTGTCGGTCCGACTGGTGCTACTGGCGCGGCGTTTACCTACGACGACTTCACCCCCGAACAGCTTGCAGGTCTGAAAGGCCCGACTGGTGAAGGGGCGACTGGTCCTTCGGGCGCAGAAGGCGCTACGGGGCCTGTCGGTGCGACTGGTCCCACGGGCGCGGCTGGCGTGAGCCCTTCCGCAAAAATACAGCAGACGAGTTCGGGAGCGGAGCTGACTGTCACCGACGGGAGCGGAACGACGAGCGCGACAATCTACAACGGCGCAGTCGGCCCGACAGGAGCGCAGGGTGCAACTGGCGAAGTAGGTCCGACAGGCGGCATTGGCGAAACAGGCGCGACAGGCCCGACCGGAGAGACAGGGGCAGTCGGCCCCACGGGGGCTACGGGCGCGCAAGGCGACACTGGCGCGACAGGTCCACAGGGCGAGACAGGAGAGGTCGGCCCCACGGGTGCGACGGGCGCACAGGGCGAAATCGGCCCGACTGGTTCCGTCGGCGCGACAGGCGCGGCTGGCTTCTCTCCGTCCGTCTCGGTGCAGAGGACGACGAGCGGAGTTCAGATTACGGTCACAAGCGCGACAGGCACTTCCTCTGAGACAGTAAACGACGGAGCGGTAGGCGCGACAGGCCCGACGGGAATGGAAGGCGCGGTAGGCCCGACTGGGGCAAGCGGTCTGGACGGAGCGACGGGTCCGCAAGGCGAGATGGGTGCGACTGGCGCTCAAGGCGCTACTGGCGAAGCAGGTGCGACTGGTGCAACAGGCGAGACTGGTGCGACTGGCCCGACGGGAGAAACAGGCGCAACTGGTCCTCAAGGCGCGACAGGCGAGGCTGGCGCGACTGGCGCTACGGGCAACCCTGGCGTATATGTTGGCGACGACGAGCCTACCGACCCGAATGTGACTGTCTGGGTAGACACGACTGGCGATCCGAACGGACTTGTCGGGCCGACTGGTGCGACAGGCGAACAGGGCGCGGTTGGTCCTACGGGTGCGCAGGGCGCGAGAGGCTTTTCCCCTTCCGTGTCGCTTCAGCGCACTTCAAGCGGTGTTCAGATTACCGTGACGAGCGCCACGGGAACTTTCTCGGAATCGGTAAACGACGGAGCACAAGGCGACATGGGGCCGACAGGACTTACTGGCGACCTCGGTCCGACAGGTCCGATGGGAGACATGGGGCCAACTGGCGACACAGGCGCGACGGGCGCGACAGGAGGCGTCGGAGCTACTGGCCCGACAGGGTCTGACGGCATAAACGGCGACGCAACCTATCCCTCGGTGAGCCACGGCACGGCTTCTTCGATAACTGCGCAGAACGCGGCCATCAACAAGGTGACGACCTCGGGCGCGACCCTCTCGATCACTGTCCCGTCCGCTCCCGCGAGCGGCCTTATGCGCGACTTCATAGTGGCTGTGACAGGCGGCTCTACCGCCGCGACGTTGTCGGTGAGCGGAGCGACGACCCTGATGAGCGACGACCCTGCCGTCCTCTCGACGCCAGTCGGCATAGGGGCTACGGTGCTGTTCGCATTCGGTGAAATTTCGAGCGGCGTGTTCGCCGTTTCACGCAAGGCAATAGAGGCGCTGTCGTGAGGGCTCTACGGGACATAGTGGCGGCACCATACGCAAGGCACGTCGTGGCGAAGTACACGGCGGCGGGGACGTATTCCGTCACCTTGACCCCGGGAAAGTACCACGTCACGGTGGTCGGTGCGGGCGGCGGCGCGTCGACTGCGGGATTCAAGACTGGCACGACAACGACTGGCATCAGCGGAAACTGGTGCTACGGGACTGGCGGCGGCGGTGGACTGGTATACGGCGACGTGAACATAACGGAGACTGTGACCGCAAGCGTGACCGTAGGCGCTGGTAGCGATGGCTCCGCGATGACAGCCGTGTACGATGAAGTCACATACGCCAATGCCTACTGTACTGAAGGGGGTAGCTCCAGCTTCTCGTTCGGGAACAACGTGGCGTCGGCGTATGGCGGGAATTATGGCGGATACTCGAGAGCCAATATGTCAACGATTGGAGATATGACAGTGTATCCAGGCGGGGGTGGAAATCCGGGTTCGGCAATAACTGGCTTTTCATATTACAGCGGAAACGAAGGAAGCATCCCCCTTGCGAAGCTGACGGAGTTTGACGACGGCGAGTCCGGGCTGTTTGACGGCGGTGCGGCTGGCGGAGGACACGTTCCTACGGAACTCGGCAACGCGGGAAAAGGCGGCGACGTGGCGTGGGGATACGCCGACGGGGTGCTGGTATTCAACGGCGGCGACGGGCACGACGGCGCGGTGCTGATTGAGAGAATCGGTTAAATTTGAGGAGGCACGGAAAATGGCGGACATAACTGGAGTTGTCAAGGTCAAGGTAAACGGACAGTGGCTTCCGATACGGACTGTCATGGGGCCGCAGGGCGCGACTGGCGCGACTGGTCCCGAAGGCGGCGAAGGTGCCACTGGGCCGACTGGGCCACAGGGCGGCGTAGGGCCGACAGGAGGCGACGGAGCAACTGGGCCTACGGGTTCAGAGGGAGCGGTCGGACCTACTGGTAGCGAGGGCGCGACAGGACCGACAGGTTCCGAAGGAGCCATCGGGCCTACTGGCGGCGATGGGGCAACTGGCCCTACTGGACCAGTCGGCTCGACAGGACCGATGCCGTCGCTTGACGGCGTGGTGAAGACTACTGGAGACCAGACGATAGAGGGGACAAAAAAGTTTACTTCTTGGCCAGTAGGGGCGCCAGAATTGCCTGTTGTGCACTCTTGGTTCGAGTCTAATAGTGACGGCGACCTTGTTTTGGTAAACGAAGCGGGAAATGTCGGGAAAATTATAGTGCCGCGTTTGAATGGCGTAATGGCCTTTCTTCAAAACCTCGCCCCCGACTATGACGGCACATCTTCTCACACCTACGCCGTGGACGATCTGCGCGTATATGGCAAACTCCTCTTCCGTTGTACAACGCCACACACGGCGACCAGTTGGGATTATACAAAATGGGCGCTTGCCACGGTCGAGGACGTGCTTGCGGCGCTCCGCACGGGCAAGCAGGACGCGCTCTCGCAGGCGCAGCTCGACAACATCGCGGCGGTGCCTAACAAGGCCAACGCGAGCGACCTCCGCTACGCCATCTCAGAGTCAACACCGCTCACGGTTACAAGCGGCGCGGCGTCCACTACCCTCGCCGACCGCACGCACAACGTGCGCACCGTCTCCGCGCCTGGAAGTGGCAACACGACGACAATCACCGCGACCCTGCCGCCGATTGTCGCGGGCAAGTCGCGCGATATGTTCCTAAACCTCACGGCAGGGACGCAAGCAAGCGACGCGGGCGACATCTCGCTCTCCATCGTCGAGCCAAGCGGCGCGACCGTGCAGATTGACATTGGAAGCGTCGAGGACATTGGCATCGGCAAAAACGAAATACTGATTTCGGAGAACGCCCTGCCGACGACGAGCGGCAACGACACAACCACGCACTGGCTCGTCACCGTGCACCACGAGGACTTCACATGAGCATCGCAAACGCGGCACACCATAGCATGATTGGCGGGGGGAGGCGGCCCTATGATGCCGTCATATCATACATCGCCGGAAACAGCCAGCAGTCGGCATACATTGCATCACCATACGTTCCGCAAACTAATGACATAATCACGGCAAAAATATTTAGAAGTCAAAGTTCCATGTCGTGGTTGTTTAATACGGAAGACCATTGGTATGGGAATACCAGCGCGATAGGTGCAGGCACCTCATTCGGACTCGGATGGGGGGAGCCGCGGATGAACTTCGGAAAGGGATGGAGCGGCTCGGCGACTGGGTGGACCTCGGGGCTAAATGACATCCGCATCGAGGGGCAGGTGCTGTATGTCAACAACTCCCAGTCGATAAGCATGGCCGGTGCTTCTCTTTCAGGCACCACCTGGCTTGCGCTCCTCGGGAACCATAGAGGCAATTCAGTCCTCGAGTGTGCACTTCCTGCGTGGGGGATCGGTTCATTCACTGTCGAACGTAGCGGCTCCGTAATTCATGATTTTGTAAGCGTCAGAATTGGCAAAGGAGCGTCTGCGATTGGTGCAATGTATGACAACGCCAACCCCAAAAGCGGCCCGCTTTCAAACGGTATATTTCTAAATTCAGGGACAGGGAATTTTACACTTGGTAGCGATATTTAGGGAGAACCACCATGCAGACTTACTACACATACGATTCGACCACAAAGCGGCTCACCCCCGCGCCAAAGTACGCGACGATTGACGGCGCTGCCGTAATCAACCCTACGCGCGAGCAGTATGCGCAAATGACACCGCCAGCATATCCGCTCGCAGACCCCATGCCGCCCGCGCCCACGCCGCCAGAGGGCAAGATCGCCGTGCCGGACGGCTACGCGCTCGAAGGCGGGGAATGGGTCCAGCAGTGGCGCTTGGACGACGCGCCCGCGCCGACGATGGCGGACTTCGACTACGCGATGGAGGAGCACCTGACCGCCGAGCGCTCCGAGCGCGGCTACACGACGCGCGAGCCGGATGTGTACCTTAACTCGCAAGTGCCGCGCTGGGCGTCGGACGCCCGCGACTGGATAGCGCACCGCGACGCAGTCATGCTCTACGCGCTCGAAATCATGAACGCGGTCGAGGCGGGCACGCGCGAGCCGCCGACGATGGCGGAGTTCAAGGCGGGCCTGCCGAGGATCGAGTGGAGCTATACGGAGTAGCGCCGCAGAAAGGAGAACGACCACAATGCCAACTTCAAACGACAGGGAAATCTTCGACCGTCTCGGGCGCATCGAGCAGACCAACGCCCGCATCGACGAGCGCACCGAGCGAATGGACAAGGAGTGGAAGGACTCCCGCTCCGACCACGAGGCGCGTCTGCGCAAGCTCGAATCGGACAACGACCAGCGCAAGGGCATATCCGCCATTATCGGCGCGATAGCTGGCGTCATCGTGCAGGGCATCTTCCTGCTGTTCAAGCACTCGACGGGAGGCGCACAATGACACCCGCGCAGATAGCCGACCTCATGGTAACCGCCAATGCCGCCGACCTCGACGGCCTCGACTTCGCGCGCACCTTCGCCGTGGATGAAATCGCCGCGAACTTCAACGGCATAGGCCCCGAATGGCTCAAGCCAGAAATCCGCAAGAAGTTAACCGATTGGTTATCGCTCTTCACCCCCGCCGCGCTCATCCACGATTTGCGCTACACCAAGAGCGACGGCAAGCGCTACGGCTTCAACCTTGCGAACATCGAGTTCCACAACAACTGCCTCAAGCTCGCGCGGTGGGCATACCCGTGGTATCGCATCCTTCGCCGCTGGCTCGCGGAGAACGCCGCGCTCGCGCTCTACAAGGCCGTATGCTCCGAAGGCGGCTGGAAGGCGTGGACGGACGCCGCCGAGAAGAACGGCATCGACTTAACCACAACCACAAAGGAGTAAAACCATGAAAAAGCTCATCGAAATCACGACGCTCGCCGCGCTCTGCGCAATCGCCGCAGGGTGCAAGTCCGTCACCGTCACGCGCCACCCGGCAACGCTCGCAAAGGTCGCGCAGGCCGACGGCACTGAGAAGGTCGCAACCGACAAGACGGGTGCGCCAATCGTCCTTGACGGAGGGTGGGAGGTCGAGTATTTTCAGCACGGGAACTGGCAGAAGTTCGACGCGATGTCCGCGACGGCTGGCGCAGGCGTCTCGTTCTCGCTTAACGGCTACGAGGGAGGAACGGACTACAGCAACCTCGCGAAGCTCGTCGAAGTGTCCTTCAAGGGCGCGGCCGAGCTGACCGCGAAGATCGGCGCGGCAATCGCCACATACGGCGGCTCAATCGCGGCCGAGGGCGGAGCGAAGGCCATTGCGTCCACAATCTCGAAGTTCATCTCGAAGGGCGGCGATGCGTCTAATGCGACCGTAACTTGCGAAGGCGGCAACTGCACGATCACCGACGGCACTTTTAGCGAAGTATGCGAAGGATGCTGTACGGGCGGAGCGTGCGACCCGAAGTAATCTACTATGCGGCACACGGCCCGGGGTACAGCGACCCTTCATTGACGCGAGACGCCCGAGGGCTGGAGGAGGCCCGAGCAGGATTACTGCGAGCGCGGAGAGGCCGAAAACAGGGCGATTATAAACAGGCGGCGAATTTCGCGTATAAGCGCGTTTTGCTCGTAGGGGTATATTTCCATTCATTAAGACAAGAAACGCCGTATAGCGGCTCTATGGCGGCTATACGGCGATTGTATACGGGCGTTTCGAACTCTACTGCGCCCTAATAGGCATCATCACGGCAAGATAGCCGTCTCCGTCCTTGACCTTCATCGGCTTCGTGTCGGAGTAGAGGGTCAGCTCCACCTTGTCGTTAACGGCGGCAGACAGGGCGGCGGTCACGATGAATGGATTGAAGCGAATCTGAAGCGGTTTTTGGAAAGAGCCCTCGATAGCCACCCCGTCCTTCGCCTCGCCGACATCCGAAGTCGGTGAAGACACGACTATCCGATTGTCGGTGAAGTTGAGGATGACATACGGCGTTCCGAAAGAACTGTCGATGAACACCGCGACCCGCCTCAGAGCCGCTACGAGGTTGGCTACGGCGACCTTCACAGGCGCGTATTCCGACTCCTTCGGCGGGATGACTTTCTCGTAGGCAGGATAGTCTCCGTCGAAGAGCTTGGTCTTGACGACTGTCCCGCCAGCGGCGAACACGGCGTAGCCCTTCTTCTCGGGGATGAGGATTTCCGCTTCGCCTTCGCCGAGAATCCTGCGGACGAGTTTGCTTGCCGCCTCGGGCACGATGATACGAAGCTCCCCTTCGCCGCTGTCCTTTATCTGCTCGCCCTCGGAGTTGGAGATGGCAAGCGTGTTGCCGTTGGTGGCGACTGCGCTTGCAACGCCTCCAGCGAACTGGAGTAAGGTGTTGTTGAGTACCTTGCGAGACTCGGTCTTGGGGGCGATTGCGAACTCTACCTGCTTGAGCATTGTGGAGAGCGCATCGCCCGAAATGAGTATGCGGCGCTCGTTGTCTTCGCGCGTGTCCTTCGGGAACAGTTCATCGGCCATGAGCTGAATGCGGCTCTTGCCCGTTGGCGTAGTCACCTTCAAGTTGCCGCCTGTCGTGTCGAGCTCGATGACGCCTGCTACCGAGGCGTTCACCACTCCTGACAGGAGGCGGTACGAGACGATTGCGACGGACGGCTCGGAGACTTCGCACTTGAAGTTCGTCTTCACCGTCATGTCCATGTTGGTTGCGAGGAGGGAAATGCCCTTCCCGTCGGGATTGCCCTCGAGCCGCACGCAAGCGAGAATCGGCATGGAGGGGTTGGAAGGCACGACATCCGCGAGTTTCGCCAGCGCGGCCTTGAGGTCTGACTGAGTTGTCTTGATTTTCATTGTTGTGTTCTCCTTTGTGAGTTTTGCGTTAGGCCCAGACTTCGGTGTGCGCGCAACGAGCGGACGAATCGTGGCAGATATACTTGGAGATTGTCACCCACCTGAAGCCGTGGTTGGGGCAGTCGATGAAGTATGCACTGGCGTGATACCCCTTCGCCCCGAACATCCGCGACAGCGCGCGCGCCTCGTCGTATGTTATTCCAGGCACCTTTCCGTCGTTGCCGCCCGTGTAGTCCAGAATCTTGACGTTCGCGTTGCCCTTGAGTCCGTCCACGACGAACTGTACGAACTGGTCCATGCGGGATTTCGCGTCATCCTGCGTGTTGATAGGTATTTCCATTTTCGTGTTCTCCTTGTGTTGTGTAGTTGTTTCAGCCGAAGGCGATCTTGCCCATGCTGGCGCGGATTGCGTCGCGAAGGGCCGCTCCTTCGGTCAGCGAGAGAATGATGCGCCCGTCCGCCCTCTCGCCGTTGACGAACTTCGTCTTGATGTGGAAGGCGTAGCCCTCAAAGGGCTTCGTGACGCGGTCGACGTGCAAGACCGTGGTCCTGTCGTCGTTGCTTCCCCTGAGCCCCTTGTTGCCGAGAATCGACAGCGCAGAGCCGTCAAGAACCGCAAGTACGTGCGCCACAGCTCCGGCTCCGAGGTCGATGCCCACTCCGAGTAACGAGGTGGCGAACTTCGGGCCTTGCCAGTCCGTATCTTGAATTGAGTTGGTCTGCGGCCATATGTTGATCGTCACGATGCCGTCCTTGCCTGCCTTTGCAGGCGTGATGTCCACTTCGAGGCAGGAGCCTGTCCCTTCCTCGTTTCCGTGTCTGAATGAAAGCATTGCTTGTTTCCTTTCCTTGTTGCTGTTAGATTGCGAGGCGCGGGGTGTTGTCCTTCGCGAGCATGAACGGAGAGGCAGTCGCCTTGCCTTCGCATGGACGCGCGAGGTTCACCGCGTTGCCTGCGGCGAAGCCCTTTGCGAGCGCGGCGACATCCTTGAGTTTGCCGTTGCGCTGGCGCGACTCCTTCACCGAGTGCCCTTCCTGCTGGTAGGCGAGGAGCTTGCGCTCTGCCTCCTTTATCGACAGGTCGAGGTCGTTGCGGAGCGGATTCTCGGTCAGCTTGTTGTGGAGAGCCCAGAAGAAGCCGCGCATGAACGTCTCCCTGTTGAGCTTCACCCCGACCGAGCCAGTGGCCTTCGACGCCTCGTTGAACGCCCTTCGGCTCTCGCGGATGAGTATGTGGTAGACGTGCTTGGCGATGTCGATGTTGAGGCGCGAGCCTATCCACGACAGGCGCGACTTGTGCAGTCCCACGGCGCGGTTTACCGAGCGCATGATGATGACGCCGAAGTGCGTTTTTATGATGAAGCAGGCGAACCCGAACTCGGAGCCAGGAGTGGTCTTGTACTCCTCGTCGTCAACCTTCACCGCCTTGTCTACCGACGCCTCTTCCGCGACCTCGTCGAAAGCGACGCCGTTGTTCTCGGCAAGGCGGCGTGCGAGGCGAAGCGCCGTATCGCGCTCACCCTCGCTTGTTGTCTTGTTGGCGAGTCGGACCGCCTTTTTTATCTTCGCGATGACTTCGTCGATGTTCATTTGGTTGTCCTCCTTTGGGTACGAAGGGCGCGGACGGTCGTTTAGGCCGTCCGGCCCGTGTCGTGTCTTCACCAGCTCGCTTGGTAGATGTAGGTGTACTGCTCGTCGTCCCAGTCCGCGAGGAGCTTGGCGAGCTTCTCTTGGAGCAACAGCATGTCCCACGCGTACCACAGGCCGTAGCAGTAAGAGCCGAAGAAGAAACCCTCGGTGTAGGGGAGAATCTCCGACAGCTCCTTTGCCGCCTCATCAGACAGTCGGTAGGGGATGTTCTCGTCGACGCCCTCGAACTTGCCCTCCGCCACGTCCCACTTGACGGGAATGACCTCCTTGTCGGGGTCGTCAACCAGCTTCGCCTTCCAGTCGCCCTTCTCGGAGATGTCCTTCTGCGGGACGAGCTTCGCCTTGAGGATGACGGAACACGCCTTGTCGACGAGCACCTTGAGCGACTCCATGTTGCACTTGCGGACGGCGATCTCCTGACACTCGTCGACATTCCCAGCAAGGGTGCGGACGAACCAGCCGTGGAGGAAGTTCACCTTCCGCCAGTAGGCGATCTCGTAGACCTCCTTCCAGCCCTTGCGCCATTCCTCGATGCTCTTGTTCCAGAGCTCGTCGGATTCCTTTTCAATCTGCTCCTTCGTCTTGGACTTCGGGAAGCGGTAGAGATACATATCGAGACCCATAGTGATACCTGCCTTTCTTTGTTATGCCACTTTGCGTGCGGCGATTGCGTAAACCTTGTCGAAGATGCCGCGCACCTTCTTGCCCGTGTCGCTCGTCATGCCCTTGTAGGCAATCTGCGCCCTGTCGGTGTTGGAGCGGAGCTTGTCGGGATTGAAGATGGGATAGGTGAACGAGTTAAATATGCCCCAGGCCGTCTTCTTCGTCATCGACTGCGCCGTCGCGCCCGCCTCGAACTGCTCGAGGACCGAGTTGCGGACCTTGAGCAGGTTATGGTAGCGCGGCGAGTCCTCCTCGATGCCGTACAGCGGGTAGACCGCGTCAAGGCACTGGGTGAAGGTATCGGTGTCGACCCCGACCATTCCGAGTTGCTGGCACATCTTCTTCATCTCAAGGGCGGCGATAGCCTGCTTCTGGATTCCGAGGACCACCGCCTTGGTCTTTTCAATGGCGGCGGTGGTGTGCTTGATCTTCCACCCCTCTGCGTCGATTTCCTTGAGGGCGGCCATCAGCGTGTTCTCGCACTTGACGCGAACCGCCGTGAAGCCGACCTTGATGCTCCCCGTCCCGTTGGAGGGGTTGGCGAAGAAAAGGCGAATCGTGTTCGCGCTGGTGTCGCCCTCGACCTTGAAGGCGTCTCCGAACGTCGCCGCGATAAGGCCGGTTCCGCCGCCGTGGAGCGTGCCGCAGAGCTCGAGTTTCATCTCGGGCACTTCGGGCATTACGTCGTTGAGGATGTAGTCAAGCACGTCGCGGTGCTGTACGGGCGTGAACTTCGCCCCGATTGCGGCGCTCGGAATGAACTCGTTGTCGTCGCTACGGACGAGGTGGAAGTGCCCTGGAATCGGGCGTCCCTCCTTGTCGTAGCTCGCCTTCTTGAGAATCTCGAAGTCGAACGCCGAACGGGCGAGGTCTGCGTCGATCGTCTCGCGCTCCACGCCGTCGAAGTTGAACGGGTTTCCTACGCCTGCCTTCTCCTCGCCCCAGCCGGGGGTGGTGGAAAAGCACTTGTCGTTTGCCATCTTTGCTATCATTGTCGTGTTCTCCTGTTAGTTTGTTACCTGTTGTTTCTTCGCTCAGGCGCACCTTACGCCCGAGTAAACTCCTCCCTTGCGGACGGGGACCTGCCCCCTCCACTCGATGTCCCACTTGCGCCCTTCTACGAGCGCGTGCGAGCGGTATACCGACTGCCCCTTCTCGACCTTCGGCTTCTTGACGGCGGGATTTTTCGCCTTCTTGGGCTCGCGGAGCTTCGGGTGGGCCTCTCCGTAGGTCATCACCGCGCCGTCCTCGTCGGGCTCGGTCTTCCACGCCGTCCTTGCGCTCACGGGCGCGCAGGCGACGACGCTTCCCGCCTGTGCCGCGCTCTTGAACGTGTAGTCGCTTGTGAAAGTCCCGTTGGCGATGACTCCCTCCGCCTCCAGCTTCTCGCGGATCGGGAAGTAGGACTTCTCCTTCTTGAACGACTCGGTCACCGCGTTGACAGTCGAGCCGACGTATACGACGAAGCCTTCCTCCGTGAGCTTGCCTTTCGCCTTCCACTTCTTGCCGCTGATGACGAACTCGGGCTCGTCGTCGTAGACCTTCGGCTCGGGCGGCGGCGGCGGCTCGACTTCCTCGACGAGCGGAATGTCGGGAAGTTCGCTCTTGCCACCTTCGGGCTCCTCCTCGATGCGCTTGCCGTAGAACGTAATCCTGTCCCACTGCGAGCGGACGAGCGATCTTGCGGGTGCCTGTACTGCCTGGTTTCTCATTTCGTGTTCTCCTTTTCTTTTGTTGCCTGTTATCTTGGGTGGGTGTACTATTGTGCTCCCACCGTTACATATTATAAGAAATCTTGACGAAGAAAAAAAGGGGGTTCTAAAAAAAATTTTTTAGCCACGAGACAGCCGTGTTTATTGGCTCAAACCGGCTTTTTGGAAAATCTCAAAAAAATTTTTTTTGGGCGTGCCTGCGAAAATTTTGAAAAAATTGCCTTGCCTTGCTGTCGCGGAAGGAAACGGAAATGCTGAATGAAAAAAAATATTTTTTCCATATCTAGGGGCGGTCAGCCGCCTATATGCCTGAAAAGGCCGAAAAACGGGGGTATCGTCAATGTCATGGCACTTGAAAAAAATTTTTGTCGACCCCTTTATATCCCCCCACCAAATTTCATATAATATAGCTGTGCCGCCTGAAGCGGCTGAAAGGAGAATACGATATGCCTAACAAACGCAAGCCAGGCAAGAAGAAGCTCGCTATCTGGCTGACGGATGGCGAAATCGAGCAGGTCAAGACGATATCTCAGTTCGACCAGCTCACCATGACCGACAGCGTTCGCAACATGATAGCGCACTACTACAAGAAGGTGACGAAGATGCGGAAGCGGTCGGAGGTCAAGAAGGCCAATGCCGTGGAAACCAAAACGAAGAAAGGAGACAAGTAAAAATGAAGAACAAGAAAAACAGACTCGTCATTGACCTTGACGGCGGCACCGAGCGTGCCGTCGTCGGGCTCAAGAAGCTCGGCATTACGCCGTCGCAGGCTGTGCGCGAGGAGATCAAGGAACGCATTTTGAAAGCGCAGAAGGCCAAGAAGCCAAAAAAAATTTCGCGTAGGGTGGGGGTATAATAAGGGGGTATAAAGTTCATGTTCTCCGACCACACGAGACGGTCAATCATCGCACTAGCTTGCATAGACGAAGGAGTGACCGACACTGAGAAGGACGCCCTGCAAGGCGTCCTTCTTGGTAGAAGGACCGCGAGTTCGGCGGTCGTGAGGTACAAGGACGCGGCGAAACGCCTCGGACTGTCCGTGCCTACAATAAAGCGCCTCGTCAAGAGCGGTCGTTTGCAGGGGGTCAAGGGCATAGGGACCCGCTACTGCGGCATATCTGAGGAAAGCATCGAAAGGTACTCGGCATGAGGAACAAGAAGATGGTAGACGCGAAGTTCGTCGCTTTTCTCATAGAGACGAGGCATGACAGGGAGATGCGCAAGCTCGCCAGCGCGGACAGAAAGACCCTTTCATGGGAGCTCCGCGAGGCGGTTCGGGACTATTTGAAGCGAAGGGGAAAGCTCCCTCGCTGACCTAAACAACAAAAGGAGAACACGAAAATGACACCACAGGAGAGGGAAAAATGGCTCGCCGAGCGCAAGAGCGGAATCGGCGGGTCTGACGCGGCGGCAGTGCTGGGGCTTTCGCCTTGGGCTACGCCTGTCAATGTTTGGCTCGACAAGACTGGTCGTGCCGCGCCTAAACCTGAAACGCCTCAGATGAAGTACGGCACATACTTCGAGGATTATGTTGCCAAGCTCTATTCCGAGGAGACGGGACGTGCCGTCCAGAGGTTCAACAAGATGCTCCACAAGGGGTATTTACTTGGCAACATCGACAGGCTGGTTGTTCCCGAAGGCGGCAAGGTCGCGTCCCATCAAGGCGAGATACGCACCGACACCCTCCTTGAGTGCAAGACCTCGGGAATGGACTGGAACGGCGAAGTGCCAACCTACTACTACACGCAGGTGATGCACTATCTCGGGCTCGACGACAATCTCAAGCACGCCGATGTCGCGGTCATGTACCGCCACAACCTCAAGTTCGAGGTGTTCCATGTGGAACGCGACGACGAGGTAATCAAGGCGATGTTCGAGCGGCTCACCGACTGGTGGAACGAGTATGTGGTTGGCGACAAGATGCCCCCGCCCGTCAACGAAGCAGACTGCAAGCTCCTATGGGCTCGCTCCAACCCTGGCAAGTCGGTTACGGCTACCGAGGAGATAGAGGCCAAGGTCAAGGCGTACCTCGAAGCGGATGCCCGAGCGAAGGAGGCGAAGGCTGAGGCCGACAAGGTAAAGGGCGAGATATGCGCCTTCATGCAGGACGGCGAGGTCCTGACCGACCTCACGGGCAAGCCGATACTTACCTACAAGAGCGCCAAGGACAGCGTGAAGACAGACTGGGAGGCCGTTGCGCGGACTATGAACGCGACGGACGACCTAATAGCCAAGTTCACTAAGACTACGCCAGGGAGCCGCAGGTTCACTCCCAAGGCGAAGAAGGTAGCTTGACATGCGAAAACTCTTGCCAGTTCCAGAAGTGGGTCAGACCTTCGGACATCTAACTGTCACCGATAACGCGAAGTTCATCGGCAAGAGGAAGGCCAGCGAATGTCGTTGCTCTTGTGGCAGGACGAAAACCGTGCGGAACGAACACCTCGTCAAAGGGCTGATACTTTCGTGCGGTTGTCTTGTTCGAAAGGTCGCGGCAGACAAACACTTTAAGCACGGCGGTAAGGGTACGAGGCTTTACAGGATATGGAAAGGGATGAGGGAGCGGTGCAACAACCCAAACTCTTGTGCGAGCAAGAACTACCACTCAAAGGGAATCCGTATCGCAGAGGTATGGAATGATTTTTCTGCTTTCAGAGAGTGGGCCATATTGCACGGCTACAATGATTCCTTGACTATCGACAGGATAGACAGCAACATGGGCTACTCACCACAGAACTGTCGGTGGTGCGACAGGGCTGGGCAGTCGGAAAACCGCTCGGTGACAAAACGGGTTGTAGTAGACGGCAAGACTACGACACTTGCGTCTCTGTCTAAGAGTACCGGAATACCTTATGGGACGCTGTACGACAGGTTGTCGCATGGCAGACCACTAACAAAGAAACAAAGGAGAACACGAAAATGAGTGAAGTAGCAACTACGCCAGCTCCGCAGAACGGCGGAGGATTGATTGGCGGCTCAATCATGAGCAACAGCGCCGCAGTAGCAGTGGCGCAGACACGCGAACTCGCAGAGAGCGTCGCCGCCATCCAGATGGCGAAGATGTTTCCGCGCGACATGCTCCGAGTGCAGGAGGACGTGAAGAGGGAGTGCATGAGGCCAGACCTTGCCTTGCGTGCCGTATACGCATACTCGCGCAAGGGTGCGACCGAGCCGATTACAGGCCCTTCCATCCGCCTTGCCGAGGTCCTTGTCCGTTGTATGGGCAACTTCGACGCAGGATGGCGCGAACTCGAGCAGACCCCGGAAACCGTAAAGTGCGAGGCATACGCATGGGACAAGGAGAAGAACAGCCGCAACACCGTGACGTTCACGGTCAGCAAATTCCGCCACACTCGGAGCGGCGACTACTACCTCACTGACCCCAGGGACATCTACGAGAAATCAGCGAATGAAGCCGCTCGCCGCAAACGCGCCTGTATCCTCGCTGGAGTTCCTGGCGACATCGTGGACATGGCCGTCGAACAGTGCACGGCTACCCTCAAGGCGAACGCCGACACGTCTGCGGAAGGAATCAAGAAGCTCCTCGACGCGTTTAAGCAGTTCAATGTCGGCAAGGCGGACATAGAGAAGCGCATACAGCGCAAGATCGAGTCCATACTCCCAGCGCAGGTCGTTGACCTACGCAACGTCTACAACTCGCTCAAGGACGGCATGGGAACGAAGGAGGACTACTTCAAGGGCGATACGATAGACGCGCAGGACGGCGAGCCCAAGAAGTCCGGCGGCGACGCCCTGCGCGGGGCTCTCGGCCTCTCGGACAAGGAGAAGAAGGCAAAGCCAGCACCAGCGCCAGCCAAGGACGGCCAGGCGTCGGTCGAGTCCCTTATCTAACGGGGAACAAGTGGAGCGAGTCACCTGCGTGGAAGTGGCGAGGCGGGCGGCGGCAGTGCCGCAGAACAAAAAGGAGGATGTCACAGATGGCTGAAGATATGTCCTATCTTGTTTTCTACGACACATGGCACTTTCTCGCGGAAGGCCGCGACACTGACTCCAAGCGACTTGCGTTCTATGATGCGATAATGCGCTACGCCTTTGAAGGCATAGAGCCCGAGAAGCCAGTTCGTGGAGAGTCTCCAGGCGAGGCGTGGGCGGCGTGGGACGCGTTTGTCGTCGCGAAGGACAAGATCGACTCCCACAGGGCAAAGGCAAAGGCGGGAAAGAATGGAAAAGGCGTTTCGAGGAACATCGGAAATGCCCACCATTCAATACAGAATCAATACAGAATCAATACAGAATCAATACAGAATCAAAACACAAGTCAAAACAAAATCAATACAAAAACGGATATAAATAAAAATAAAAATAAAAATAGAAATATATTATTTAGTCTCTCTAAAGAGAGACATACCCCTTTTCTCGACGATACGTTCGAGAGATTTTGGTCCGCCTACCCCTCTGCTTGCCCCCGAAAGACAGACAAGAGGAAGTGCCGTGCCAAGTGGGAGACCATATTCAAAGACGAACAGAATCCAGAAGCGCTTTTCAAGGCAATCCTCGACGGATTGGCGAGATGGTGCAGGTGCGATACGTGGACTTCAGACAACGGAAAGTTCATCCGCGCCCCACTCGTTTGGCTCAACAACCGCAACTGGGAGGACTCGCCAGCCGCCAAGCCGCAAGACGAGGACGAGGCGAGACGCCAGCGGTACGAGCAGACCGAGAAGGCGATCAGGGAAGACCTGCGCAAGAAAGGACTGATGTAACATGACCGAAGAAGAAGTGCAGTTGCTCGCACATGGACCGCCTAACGCCGACGAGACGAAGAAGTCGGCCTTCAAGCAGATGGCAAGCGCGTTCCGCTTCGCCTACACAGCGTGGGAGTTCGCCGCCCTCGGCAAGTCCCTCGTCTCCATAGGGTCGTTTGCGTCTTACGCTCTCGAGAACATAGCCGAGGCGTGTCGAATACTCAACTGCAACGAGTTCATCCTCACCGACAAGATGCAGGGTCTGTCCGACTGGCTCGAGGCGAAGGGGCTCGTAGGCATCCGCGCCCTTGTCAGGACCGACGTGGGGCATCTAGTCGTAGAGACGAAGACAGCAGGACAGCTCGTCGGGCAGATGAGGCAGTTCAGAGAGTCTTACTTGAAACTGCTCGCGCAGAATGCCGAGCACAACGAAGAATCAAGAAGGTAAAAAACAACGAAACGAGAAAGGAAAACAGACAAGATGGAACCATACAAGTACAAGGGAGAGGTTCACTTCATATCCCCCCTCCAGACATTCCAGTCGGGCTTCGCAAAGCGGACGCTCGTCTTGAAGGAGGCAGGGGAGTCGAAGTACCCCAACTACGCCGCGTTTGAGTTCTCGCGCTCGAAGGACGGGACGCGCGACCAGACGAGGCAACTCGACAAGCTCCTCGTAGGAGAGCCAGTAGAGGTCTCTTTCTACCTCGACGCGAACGAGAGCAAGAAGAATCCAGGTTCGTGGTTCACCTCCAACAAGGGCGTGAAGGTCGAGCGCCTTGCCGTGGCGAAGGACATTGAACTCGTCAAGGACAATCCGCAACAGACCGAGGCAGAGCCCGAGCCGACGCTCGACGACATCCCGTTCTGATAAGGCAACGAAAAGGAGGACACGACAATGGAAGGCAAGGAAAAGGAAGCCGCCGACAAGCGGTACGAGATCGTCGACGGCAACAAGTACTGGTACAGGTACGAAGACGCGCGGTGCTACTCCACCGTTACAAACGGCATCCGCGTTTTGCGCTGGGTGAAGTCGCCTGGGCACTACATCACCCATTACTGCTGACGGAAAGGAGCGCAACCATGAGGAAGCACGTCTACACGGAAGAGCTCGCCCCTACCAACACGGGGTCGCTCTCGCGTCCAGCGCGTCTCAACTTGCGCCTCACCTGTTCCGACAGGGCGAGGACGCATAAGGTGCTCTCTGAGATACGGGAGCTACTGAACTTGCCGAAGGACTGGTGCTACGCCGACATATGGAGCAAGTCCGCGCTCTTCGCGCTGGAGCACCTCGTCTGGCACCTCAAGGAGTCGCCTAGCGCGATGAAGAACCTCGCGAGGGAGATGTTCAGGCCGCTCCCTACCGAGGATTATGTCCGCAACCGCTACGCCGCCCTCAAGGAGCGGTTCGAGCCGCGAAAGCCCCAGCAGGAGCGACTCGCAATCTGAATACAAACCACAAAAAAAGGAGAACACGAAATGACAAAGGAAAACCAACGCAACATCGACGCCGCTGGCAGGGAAGTACAGGAAATATTCCTCAAGTTCCTCCGCGTGTGCGCCGCAAACACCGACAACCCGATACACGTCTACTCGATGGTGATTGTGCTTGTCAACAAGATGACGAGCCTCGTCCTCAGCGTGATGAGCGAGATCGCCAACCGCGTCAACAAGGAGGCCGAAGGCAAGGAAGGAGGCGCGGAATGAACAGGACATCAATAAGCGAATCTAAAGACCGCGCGGTCTGGGAGGGCTGGTTCAAGGAGGCGCAGGAGTGCAAACTCGAGGACGGCTCGCTCCAGAAGTTCCTCGACCACCTCAAGAACGACTACCAGTTCGACTACGGCACAAGCGCGAGGGCGACGGCGGCGGCCGCATTTGCGACCGCCAACGCCTTTGCATGCTACATCGGGCTGACTGGCTTCCTGTGGAGCTGTGCGGCGATGGACATTCTCGGACGCATGCTATTCCCCGACAACAAGCTCGGGTACAGGATCGTCAACTACGACGACCTGCTCTATCCGCAGTATCAAGACCGCTTCACCGAGAACAAGATATCAGAGGAGGGAGCGGAATGTCTGAAGCAGGAGGCGCAGAAGCTCATCGACGAGGGCGGACCAGTCCATCCAGACGTGCTGGCCTGGTGGAAGAGACTGGCAGGCGGAAACATTCCGCACTGGCTACAGATCAAGAAAGGAGGTGCGGAATGACGCAGTCAGAGAAAATCAAGATGCTGGAGGCGGAGCTCAAGGCCGAGCGCCTCGAGCACGAGAAGGCGAAAGCCGAGATCAAGGAATACAAGAAGCGCGATGAAACTTGCGCGATTGTGGAACGCGGCGAAGCTGGGCACGACGGATACGGCTTCTGGCAGGCTTTCCTCGTGCGTTCATTCAAAGCTCCATACGGAACTGGAGCATTCGGCTTCGAGGCATTCCACAAGGCCCTCACCCAGTTCCTCAACAAGTGGAACGAGGCGGCCCGGGAAGCGTGCGTGGAAAACGAATTCAAGAAGCCGAAGAAGAAAGGAGAAAAGAAATGACTGGTAAACAAAAAATCCTTGTCGTTCAAAATGGAAAATCAGCTATCCGCCTTGTGATTGATTGGGACACTCACACGTCGTATTTCGAGGTGTCGGATGGTGTAACACGCAAAGAGTGCTACACAATATATGATGCAGAGTGGGAGTGTGACAAAATCGAACATCCAGATGTAAGCGAGGCGGCGAAATGAAGGAGAGCATCGACATTGAAGTAGAGCCGCGGAGGCGAACGGCGATCGAGCGACTGTGCGGCCAGATCATGAGCCCGATGCCGCCGGACCCGATGGTCAAGTACCTTGCGCCGCTGAACCGCGACGAGAGACGCGACCTCTGCGACTGCATAACGCACGCGGCGATGCTGGACGTGCATGCGGTCCGCCAGGAGACGCAGGATGACATATCCTCACTGGCGGAGTCGGTCGCACGCCTCACGCGGATGCTGGAAGAGGCGACAAGGCCAGTCGAGCTGATGACCAATCCGCCCCAGATCAACATCGACCACATCCCGCAAGCCGTGCCGGTCGGCAAGGAGGAGAAATGAGCGGCGGTAGCATGGACTACATCAGCTACAAGATTGAAGAGGCGGCTGACAGGATGAAGACCGAGATTCAATACATCGAGGACGATGTGAAGGAGAATGGCCTGCGGAACTTTGAGCCGCTACCAATCTACGCCGAGAAGTACGACGTGCCGGAGCTCAAGAGCGCCGAGGCACTCTACAAGGCGGTGATGGAGAAACTGCGCGAGGGCGAGCGGTATCTGCGGCTCGCCGCCATATACTCGCACAGGGCAGAGTGGCTGTTCAGCAGTGACGACGGCTACGACAGCTTCTTCGTCCGTCTCGTCGGTGACTTGAAAAAGGGGGTGTCGGAATGAGAGTCCCGTTATTCAAGAGACACAAGACAATCCGTCATGTGGCTGACGAAGGGGGCTTTGTTCAGTTCCTCAACTACTTTCACGGAAGGTGTATCTGGGTTGTCAGAGCATACGCCAAGTTCCATGACGCCTGCAAGGGTTGTGCTATGTCAAGGCGTTACTATTGCGGTTACTACTGTAGAGAGAACCCATTTATTGAAGTTCTCCCCGAAACTAAACGACTCCACTGCAAGCGCGTCGATGAAGGAGATGTCCTCATAGGCGAAAGCGGCCAGAGGTATATCGTTAAGAGAGACGGGTATTCACTTTACGCAAAGAAAGAAAACGAAAAGGAGGTCAGTGTATGAAGGCAAGAGTCTGGACGGCTCGGCACATGAACGGAGAGTATCTGTGCGAGGGAAATCCCAACCCGCATTTGTCGTACCATCTCAGCTACCCGTACGACTGCGAGTATCTCCGACATGAAAAATGGCTAATGTGCAGAACAAAGTGGGAGATAGAAGAGCATATCCGCAAGTGGCACAAAGAGGCGCGTGCCTGCCAGTCGGAACACCCGAAGAACTACCTCTTCGAGCGCAAACACTGGTACTGCCGTCCTGTCAAGATAGTTGTGACTTGGGAACGCGAGAGCGAGGTGAAAAAATGCAGATAACATTCAACATCACCTCGACCTCCAACATGAACGGCAACAAGTCCGTGCACATCAGCGTCGAGAATCTCATCGCTGAGTCTGCGGACATGGGCTTTGTGAAGGGGCTCACCGAGACCGTCGAGAAGTTCGCAAACGACTACGGGAAAGGAGAGGAGAAATGACAATCCTCGAAGCGATGGAGACGATGCACTCTCTCGTCGACGGAGCGCACTTCTGCTCCCAGCCGTATAGGTGCGAGGCAAAGGCCAACGCCAACGACCGCTCCTGCCACAAGTGTCCGTGGCCCGAGCACTGCGACGGGCGGCTCGCCGTAGTCGCCTACAACACGATAGCCAAGGCCCTCGACACGGCAAGCAACGACTGTCTCGAACGCATTACACTGCGCGAGGACTGCGAAATGGTCGATTGACGGCGGCGGCTGATTTCAGAACCAACAAAAGGAGAACACCGAAATGAAAAAGAGAGCCGCAAACGCAAAGAGGCCAGTCCTCAATGTCAAGAAGCCCGTCAAGGGCGCAGTCAACAACGGAAAGCGGGGCGCAAAGTGAAGCGCCTCGCCACCCGTACTAACCAAGCCGCCACGGTCGCCAAGAACGGCTCCAACATCCGCCGCGCCAAGCGCAAAGGCGTAAGAGCCGCAGGGAGGGCCGTGAAGTGATTAAGCGGAAGAAGGCCGCGCCGAAGAAGCGGACCGCCGTCCCGAAGGCCGACTACGCCAAGCAGATAGTCACCGCCTACAAGACGGGTTGCCTCAAGGCGGCGGAGAATCTCCAGCAGGCACTGAACGAGTTCGACGCGGCTTATACCAACGGCGCGAAGATAGCGCAGGACCTACCCGACGGCTTCACGGCAAAGTATCTCGAGATAGTGGGCGTGAAGATCGCCCTTCGGCTCTTCATAGCGCAGTGCCGCCAACCACTGTGAACCTCGAACCGACCACGGCCATGTGGCTTGCAAGTTCCGAGGCGAGCGTCCTCCCGAACGCCGCGAACTCGCCCTTCCCGACTTCCTCGTACTTGCAGAAATGACGCACGAACCAGACGAAGTCCTTGTAGACGACCTCCGCGAACTCGCTTGCCACCGCCGTGACGAGAGTCCACTCGGAAGGCATTGCGACGATGCCGTCGGAGAGCTTGATGGCGCAGACGGACCTCATTCCGTCGAACCTCTGGAAAATGCTGATGCAGTCCTTCATGCCGACATTATACCACAAAAGGAGAACACGAACATGGAACCAATACTACTAAACCCGACCAACTCCGTGAAAGTGGTCTTGCCCTGCAACCCTGCGTACCTTTCTACGGCCCAGCAGAAGAGGATTTCCTTCAAGACGCGCCGCGTATTCACGAACAAGCGCGTTGCCGCTGGAATGAAGACAGTTCGCCTCCTCGCGCAACAACACACATCGCGGGTGGTAGCCGCCGTCCCCCACGGGACGCCAGCCCTTCTTCTCGCCGTGTTCTACTATGCCTACCCGAAGGGAACGCCAAAGAAAGACCTCATAGACGATGCACCAATGCCAAGCGGCGCTGACAACGACAACAGGATGAAGGCACCGCAGGATGCGCTCGTAGAGGCTGGTTGGTTCGCCAACGACAAGCACATAACTACGACAGTCATTACCAAGAGGCGTACGACTGGCAACCCGAGGATAGTGTTCCTCGTTGTGAAGGACACAGTTAACTTTGCAGGAATCGGGTAGAACGCCCTCGTCGCCCTAAGAAAATTTTTTCAAACACCCTGTTGACACGCTTCAATCTTTCGTGGTACAATCCCGCCGAGTCGAGGTGGGGGTACATATGTATCCCCACCAGGCGAAAAGGAGAACACGAAGGCCCAAGCGATGTCAGCGCAGAAAACCATAGCACCGTCGCCAAAGCGCGAATGCCACAAGTGCCCGCTAAACGGCAAGGGCAACGACTACTGCTGGAAAACATGCCTCGGCCCCGCCGAGAACAGCAACAAGGGCGTAAGCAAGGTCACCCTCGGCGCAATGCCAGCAGAGGACGAGTACCTCGAAAACAACGCACTAGGCGAACGCGGCTCGTCTAAGTTCCAGTACCCCGAAGCCCGTCACGACATAGAGCGCGACGAGGGAACCGCCAATCTCGACTTCGACGTGGAGCGCGGACTCGTCAAGGTGCTCGCCACCTTCATGTCCCTCTCGGACGTACAGCTCTGCATCTTCCGACACATCTACAACGGCGAGAACATCGCCTCCGTAGGCAGAACCCTCTACAAGCCCATCTCCAAGCAGGCCGTCTCCAAGCACCTCTACTCCATGTGCGACTCCGACCCGATCATCTCCAAGGTCCTCAAGTCGCTGGTACGGCTCGACGGAACAGGCGGCACGCGCAGATCGCGCAATGGCGAAAGGCGGTTCGCAAGACAGGTCCCGAAGAAGGCGCTCCAGCTCGACTTCGACCTCTTTGACGAAGCCGTCGTTGCCGAAAGCGGTAATGCTCGTACCAACGTGACGCGCCCACGCGAGGGTCAAAAGTGTACACCCACCCGCCGCGCGTTGTCAAGATAAATCTGAAAAAAAGCTAAAAACCATGAACGAAGGAAATCTCATTCCATTCAGCCAGCGAAGCAAGGACGAGGCAAGAGAAATGGGCACTCGCGGGGGTGTCGCCTCGGGCAAGGTTCGCAGGTTTCGAAAGACCCTGCGCGAATCGTTAAAAAACGCCCTCGGTTGCGAAATTCCGAAGGAGAGTCCGATATACCAGAGGACGCTGGCGCAGATGAAGGCGTTTGGGATAGACGGCGAGCCGACGGTGCAGGACATACCCGTCCTCGGGATGATTATGAAGGCCGCGAAGAACCCGCTTGCGTTTGCAGTAGTGCGCGACACCATAGGCGAACAGCCCGTCCAGCAGTTTGAGGACCTCACGCCGGAATCTCCGATAGTCCTCGGGCTGGTTCCCGCCGACAAGGTCGAGAAGGCGAAAGCCGAGCACGAGGCGCGACAGCTTGAAAGCGACAAGAAGTAAACACATTGTCAAACCAAAAGGAGAACGCCGCCATGAGCGAAGAAACCGCAAACCCCGAAACCGAGCCGCAGGAAGTCCTGCCGTCCTCGGAAGACCCTACCTCCACGATTGCCGACAGGCTGGACTCGATACCAGTCGATAAGCTCACCGACGAGCAGATTGCGGAACTGGAGAAGCTGACACAGGAAATCGTCTACGTCGAGATAGACGACATCAAGCCGTCCCCCAACAGGGCGAGGAAGAACGACGATGCCGTTCCGAAGGTCGCGTCCTCCATTCGCCAGTGCGGGTTCCGCTCGCCCATCTATGTCGACGGCGCGACCAACGAAATCGTCATCGGACACACTCGGTGGGCGGCGGCGAAGAAACTCGGGCTCCACCGCGTACCCGTGGTTTTCATCTTCGACCTCTCCCCTTCCAAGATAAAGCTCCTGCGCCTTGCGGACAACAAGGTGGCGGAATTCTCCGCGTGGGACTTCTCGGAACTGAACAAGGAACTCCAGGAACTCCGCGTGGAACTGCCCGAAATCGACTTCGACGACCTCGGCTTCGCGGACGAGCCGCCGATCGACTGGGAGAAGGAGCGTGAAATCTCCGACGAAAACTACGAAGAGCCCACGGAGAACACCTTGACCTGCCCCAAGTGCGGGTATGTCGGGCAAAAGAAGTTCTTTGAAAAGAACGAGGCCGCCGCCTCAGAAGGAACGGAGGGGTAACGTGCACATCTTCCTCTCGGCAATAGAGGGGGCGCGTTCCCCGAAGTCGGACGGATACAAGTTCGTCTCCGACCTAATCATCGAGCGGGGCGTGAGGATGAAGTTCAACCTCATGTCCTACTTCGCCATCGACAAGGACAGGGCGCGCTACGAAAACGCCTTCAAGATACGCGACAACACCGACGAGATAATGATTGACTCGGGAGCCCATTCCTTCCAAAAGGGCAAGAAGGTGTCGTGGGACGAATACACCGAAAGGTACGCCGACTTCATACGCAAGTTCGACAAGCCGAATGTAATCGGGTACTTCGAGATGGATGTCGACAAGGTGCTGGGGCTTCCAAAGGTCACGGAGCTACGCCACAGGCTGGAGCGCGTCACCGACAAGATAATCCCCGTATGGCACCGTGGGCGGGGAATTGCGGACTACAAGGCGATGTGCGAAAGCCACAGAGGGCGAGTGGTCGCCATAACTGGGTTCGCCAACGAGGACATCAAGGACAGCCAGTACATGATGTTCGTCGCCTACGCCAAGAAGTGCGGTTGCCGCATCCACTGCCTCGGCATGACGAGAAAGGCGGTGCTCGACAAGGTGCCGTTCGACTACACCGACTCGAGCACCTGGCTCCAGCGCGCCCTCTACGGCATGACCCTCAACAACCAGAAGCTCCGCGCCACGCGCGATTTCTGCAAGGCCCACAGGGGCGTTGTCTACGTCGAATCCTACCTAAACGCAATGAAAGAACAAAAATACTACGAAGAGAAATGGAGTAAAGAACATGAGAGATGCCAATGACCTCGGGAGCGTCACGCTCCTCGGAAACCAGAACACCAAGTACGCCTACCAGTACGACCCCGCCGTGCTCGAGACGTTCAAGAACAAGCACCCCGAAGGCGACTATGTGGTGACGTTCTTCTGTCCCGAGTTCACCTCCCTGTGCCCCAAGACGGGCCAGCCCGACTTCGCCAAGATACTCATTCGCTACATACCGCGAGAGGACATGGTGGAGTCGAAGTCGCTCAAGCTGTACCTGTTCTCTTTCCGCAACCACGGCGACTTCCACGAGGACTGCGTCAACATCATCATGAAGGACCTCAAGAATCTGATGAACCCGAAGTACATCGAGGTCACGGGGCTCTTCATGCCTCGCGGCGGAATCGCGATTCATCCTTTCGCCAACTACGGCGCGGAGGGATACGAGGAGCTGGCGAGCCGCCGTCGCGCAGAGGTGATGGCGAAGGACTGGAACATGTATCCGGCAGGGGAGTAGGAAAATGGCGGGAAAGATAGACTACTCGCGGATAGAGCCGCGCGACAGGCACGAAGTGCTCGAGGACCTCGATACGATAGGCGGAACCTCGCCCGACGACATCGCGGACCTCCGCACCATAAAGCCCTACGCGGAGAAGTTCGGGGTGCTTGCGGAGTTCAACGAACACTGCATACGCCTCGGCGTGAGGGTCTAGAAACTAACCCCCTACCCTTCCACGCGGTTCGCTCCCCACAGCAGGAAGTCGAGCTTCTTCATGTCGGAGAAAGACGCATAGGCGGGAAACGCCTCGTCGAATACGCGTATTTCGCGCTTCACGTCCTCACGGGCGAGGAGCGCGTTTGCCTTCTCCACCAATTCCGCGTATGCGGCGACAGCGGCCTTCTCGCGCCCTTGCGATGTGGCAGGCGGTATTTCGGGAAGGTCGAGGTTTATGCGGACGTACTTGTCCCATATCGGCATTTCAGTCCGTATGGTGGCAAGCATCTTGCTGGCAAAGGAAATCTCCACGCGCCCGTCTGAAATCTCGGCAACCTCGCCAAGCACCCTCTCGAAGCCAAGATTCTCGACAAGCCGAAGTCTCTGGAACAGGCGGTAGAATGCGTCGAGCCATTCGCGCGAACGCCTCACTCGGTAGAAGTAGGTGAACCGCCGCTGGAATGGCTCGTCTTTCGAGACATCAGCCGCGCGGTATCTCTCCATGATGAACTTGTAGTCCTCGAAGCCGCACATCCGCGTCGCCGCGTCGAGAATGAACGCCTTTGCGTCTATGGCTACCATCGTGTCCTCCCTGCTCTGCGGAGATTATACCAAAATGAGCGAGTTGACGTAAACGGCGTATTTTGTGAAAAGGAGAACACACTAACATGAAAATCCGCAAAACCAAGCAGTCCGCCCTCGTCGTATGCTCTGGCGGGGTCGATTCCGTCACCGCGCTCTACTGGGCGCAGAGGCGCTATACGCGCGTCGAAGCAGTCACCTTCGACTATGGCTCCAATCACAACAAACGCGAGAGAGCGGGTCTACGCCAGGTCTGCGCCGACGCTGGAGTCAAGTTGACTGTCGTGAAGATTCCTCTCGGCAGATACTTCAAGTCCTCGCTCCTCTCTGGAGCGGATGCAATCCCCGAAGGGCACTACGCGGCAAGCAACATGAAGTCGACTGTCGTTCCTTTCCGCAACGGCATTATGCTTGCGTTTGCGGCTGGGCTCGCGGAGAGCGAGGGCCTCGACGCAATTGTCCTCGGCAACCACGCAGGCGACCACACAATCTATCCCGACTGCCGCCGCGATTTCATCGAGGGAATGGCAGAGGCAGTCTCGGCTGGGACATGGAAGCATATCGAGGTCGTTTCGCCCTTCTGCGACATCACCAAGGCCGACATCGTGAGGCTGGGCGCGACGCTCGGCGTTCCCTACGGCAAGACCTATTCCTGCTACAAGGGGCGCAAGCACCACTGCGGCAAGTGCGGAACCTGCGTCGAGCGCAAGGAGGCGTTCGCGCTTGCTGGAGTCACCGACCCGACTGTCTACGAATGTTGACAAGGACGGCAGAAGGCAGAAAAAGACTCAATACAAAGGAGAACACATCATGTACTACGTCACGAAAAGGATGGAGATTGCGGGAGCGCACAAGCTGACGCTCCCCTACGAGTCGAAGTGCCAGAACCTCCACGGCCACGGCTGGATTGTGGTTGTGAAGTGCCGCTCCGAAAAACTCAACGAAGCGGGAATGGTCTGCGACTTCACGCACATCAAGAAGGCGATCCACGACAAGCTCGACCACCAGTGCCTCAACGACATTCTCCCCTTCAACCCGACTGCGGAGAACATCGCCAAGTGGATATGCGACCAGATACCCAACTGCTACAAGGTGTCGGTGCAGGAAAGCGAAGGGAACGTGGCGACCTACACGAAAGATAAGGAGTGAAGATATGAGGAGCAATAACCCAGTTGTTAGAAATGCTATCAATGCAAATGTCTCAACCAATAGTTCTGGATACTATCGTGGCGACACCTTCATTTCTCCGCCTGCAAAAAAACCTTATAAAGAGATATCGCCAAGATATAGAAAGGGAATGGTTCTTGCAAGAATAACCGAGACCAATAAGTGGATAGGAAAAGTCGATGATATCCAAAAGGACAATGAAGGAAACCCTTGGTATAGACTTGTACCTGTTCGAGAAATAGGCGACGAATCCATTAAACATAAGATGTGGGTCGCACAGGCACCATCGAATTGGCTGTATGAAGTAGATGTAGAACGGCTAAAAAGAAAACAGAGAGCTTTAGATCAATTTCCTAAAGATGTTAGGAAGTTTGATGCAGAGATAAAAAGCTCGTTTGGTCGTTCTGCTGGAGTAAATAAGATACTTGATGGTTGGTTGCAGTTTGTTGGCGAGGCCAAAGACTTTGGCGCAATAGCACGAAAAGCAGAATCGCTCATCAAGACATCACCATTGCCATATCGCCTGCATGCCAAGGTAGCAGACGAGCAAGGAACGTTAATTACCTACATGGTAGAGCATAGTAAACTATGAGCACAACTAAGAAGTACCGCGTCAACGAGATTTTCTACTCCATACAGGCAGAGGGCTGTAATGCTGGCCGCCCTGCCGTGTTCGTGCGCTTCGCGGGGTGCAACTTGAAGTGCCCCTTCTGCGACACCGACCACGAACCCTTCACGGAGATGACGCAGGCTGAAATCGAAGCCGAGGTGAACCGCCTCGACCCGACCCCTCAGACGGAGAGGCAGGCGATAGTCGTCTTTACAGGCGGCGAGCCGACCCTCCAGCTCGACGACGCAGACCCGAACGGAATGTGCTGGGGCCGCTATCGTTGCATGGAGACGAACGGCATACTGCCTCCTCCGCGCTGGATGGAGCATACGACGATCTCCCCCAAGACGAAGCTGACCGAGGAGCAGTGGCGGCTCGGAGACGAGCTGAAGTTCCTCTACGGCTGGTTCGACGACGAGTATCTCGTCGAGATCGGCAAGCGGGCCGAGTTCTTCGGCATCCAGTGCTATATACAGCCGACTGCCGACAAGGACGGGAAGTTCGACGCGATACCCGCGATAGAGTTTGCGAAGGCGCACCCGTGGTGGCGGCTCTCGCTCCAGTTCCACAAGATTATCAACATACGGTAAGGAAAGAACCACTCCTATGAAAATCATCGACCATTTGGAATACAGCGACGACATCAAGAAGCTCGAGGCCGCCGTCAAGGACCTCGACTTCGATACTGTCTACGGCATACCGCGCGGAGGGCAGTACCCAGCCGCGATGCTCGCACAGGACATGGGCAAGAAGCTCATCTTCAACCCATTCGACATCGACTGTCAGACTCTGATCGTGGACGACCTCTGCGACTCGGGCGCGACTATCGAGAAGTTCCACAAGGACCACCCCTACTCGAAGTTCGCCGTCGTGTACCTCAAGGAAGGCGGTCGCAAGTTTGAATGGCTCTACTTCGGGAGCTTCTTCGGAAAGACCGCCGACAGCAACTGGATCGTGTTCCCCGACGAACACGACGGAGGCATAGAGGAAAACGCGAAGCGCATCCTCCAGTACATAGGCGAGGATGTCACCCGCGAAGGGCTCATCGAGACCCCGAAGCGTATGCGCCGCGCGTGGGACGAGATATTCTCTGGCTACAAGACCGACCCGCACGACCTCGTCAAGACCTTTGTGCAGGGCACTTGCAAGGAGATGGTGATTCTCAAGAACGCAGAGTTCTACTCGACCTGCGAGCACCACTTCTTCCCCTTCTTCGGTCACTGCTCGATTGGCTACCTTCCCAACAAGAAGGTCATCGGCGTGTCGAAGCTCGCGCGCCTCCTCGACTGCTACTCCAAGCGGATGCAGATTCAGGAGCGCATGACGACGCAGATTGCCGACTTCCTCGAACAGGAGCTAGAGGCGAAAGGCGTGTACGTCGTGTGCGAAGGAGTCCACTTCTGCATGACCTCGCGCGGAGTGAAGAAGCAGGACGCGTCGATGGTGACGAGCGCCATCCGTGGTGCCTTCTGCGACGACTACGCTCTCCGCGCGGAATTCCTCTCGCTCATAGGCAAGCGGTAGAAAATATTTTTTCACGCCTTCGTCGTGAGCGACCGTGAAAACGGAAAAAGACCCTTGAAAAAAGGGGAGAATTGCCAGTGGAGACATTGGCAATTTTTATTTTTGTAGACCCCTTTATTTTTTCAAGAGAATATCTTATAATAATGCGCGGGTGGGGGCACACTTTACACCCCACCTCAAAAGAAAAGGAGAACACGACAATGAACACGACACGACTGCGCGAGTTCGGCGGTGCCATTCTCGACACCGCTGGGTTCCTCATGCTAATCGGGGCGATCTTCGCCCTCGTATGCTACGCCGCTCCAAACCAGCTCTCTGCCGAAGCTGACATGACGGCGCAGACAATCAAGGACAACGAGGAGCACGAAGCCTCGAAGCTCACGACGGAGGGTCTCGCCTTCGTCGGCGCGAAGATGAAGGAGGAGGGGAACAAGGTATTCATCACCCTTGCATTCGAGAGAAAGGAGGGCGAGGAATGAGCGATCTCATCGGGTTCAAGTGCGATGTCTGCGGCAAGCAGATAGTCACAGGCCGTCGTATGACTGGAAACAAGGCGCAAGACCTTCACGGTGAAGTAAAGAAATATCAGTACCGATTCGACTTGTGCGACGATTGCTTCAACCGCATACAGTCCGAGTGCAAGAAGGGAGCGCAGAACGATGCAAGGTGACATCCCCTGCCAGCGTCCGTGCCGCAACATTCTGTGCCGCTACTGCGCGTTCGGGATGTGCGTGGACAACGCCGTCTGCGATAAGCAGATGGACGAAAACGGAAACTTCATTCACAAGGAGGACGAGCATTGATAGACCCGAATACGAAGGCGAGGTGGCTCAAGAGCCTTTACCACCGCGAGCGAGAGGTTGTCCGTGAGCCCGTCCAAGTCATAGTACGCATCAACAAGTGCTACAAGGACGAGCTCAAGCGGATTTCCGAACTGAAGAGGATAAGTTTCTCTGGGGTCGTCCGCGAGGCGATATACGAATATCTGAACAAGGCAGGTCAGTTAAAGCACAAGGAGGAAACGAAATGAGCGAGAACAAGAACTTGACCCGCGAGGAGATACCGTTCCGCGCCTACACATTCTGCGGCGTGGAGTGCATCGACACGCGGTCGCCTCGCCACCACGGCTGGGGCGGGAAGTCGCAGAAGAAGATTCGCCGCGAGAGGCGGCAGAGGGGAGGAAAGAAATGAGCGAACACGAGACAATCGCGGACATCATCGCGGAGATGCGAGACCTTGCCGAAAACCGTGATTGGCACAACCACACGGGCCAAAGCAATCGAGAGCGCGTGTCAGACCTTGCCGACCGCCTCGAAGCGGCGCACAAGCGCGAGCGCGAAAGTGCCGACGCAAAGATTGCGGACTTGCAGTCCCGCGTGAAGCTGTGGACAGACCGTGCTGACGAACTGCGCAAGAAGTGTGACGAGTTCTACGCGAAGTCGAAAGCGGCAGGCGACTGCGCGAAACTGCGCGAGGCGCTGAAGCAGGTAAATGAACTGAACGACCTGTGGTTCGACACATTCACACTCCCGGATGGTGCGACAAGCATCCATGACGAGATAGAGGACGTCATTAGCGCCGCCCTCGCCGCGCCACCTCGAAACTGCGACGTGTATACCGCAGACGAACTAAAGGTCATATTCAATAGTGAATTGGTCTCGGAACTTCCGATAGCGAACGAGCACGAAAAGAACCTTATCACGATTACGGCGATGAGGATGATTGACACGCTGTTCGCAACCACGAAGGAAGGAG